>Ga0065711_1005582_pt1 | contig 37384 bp, 30 predicted proteins | sample Hoacrofraction12_FD_59098 | JGI IMG/M metagenome (GOLD analysis project Ga0065711, IMG submission 59098) | Hoatzin crop microbial communities from Cojedes, Venezuela - Epithelial fraction 12 v2 (version 2) | ecosystem: Host-associated > Birds > Digestive system > Esophagus > Crop | place...
TGCCAAGAAGGCCAATGGGATCCTGGGGTGCATCAAGAAGAGTGTGGCCAGCAGGACGAGGGAGGTTCTCCTTCCCCTCTACACTGCCCTAGTGAGGCCTCATCTAGAGTACTGTGTCCAGTGCTGGGCTCCCCAGTTCAAGAAAGATGAAGAGCTACTGGAGAGAGTCCAGCGCAGGGCTACGAGGATGATGAGGGGACTGGAGCATCTCTCCTACGAGGAGAGGTTGAGGGAGCTGGGCTTGTTCAGCCTGAAGAAGAGAAGGCTGAGAGGGAACCTTATAAATGCTTACAAATATCTGCAGGGTGGGGGTCAGGAGGATGGGGCCAGACTCTTTCCAGTGGTGCCCAGCGACAGGACAAGGCCCAACGGGCACAAACTGGAGCAGAGGAAGCTCCAGCTGAAGATGAGGAGGAACTTCTTCCCTCTGAGGGTGACGGAGCCCTGGCCCAGGCTGCCCAGGGAGGTTGTGGAGTCTCCTTCTCTGGAGATATTCCAGACCTGCCTGGACGCGGTGCTGTGCCCCCTGCTCTGGATGACCCTGCTTGGGCAGGAGGGTTGGACTAGATGACCCACAGAGGTCCCTTCCAACCCCTACTATTCTGTGATTCTGTGAAATCTTCATCTATTTACCGAGGCCTGGGTTGTAGTTCTGCAGCTCCTGGGGTTCTGAAGATAAAGTCCTCGATCAATGAAATGCTTTGGTGCCTTAGAGGTGATGCACCGTGTTTTAAAGCACTTCTGCGTGGGTTAAAATCGGTGACCTGAGTGTCACTTTAGTTCGAAAACCGTTTCTGCACCGCGGACCTTCCGTGGGCAGCGAGCTGCTGGTGATCTCCTCCGCAGCAGCCCTTGGTGGGGTTTCTGCTCCTGCCGCTGCAGCATCGGTCGCCAAGGGGTTTACAGGGGAAGCAATTTTAATACTTGCACAGAAGTTTATGTTGTCAGTTTGGGTGAAGAAGCAGGGATAGTAGGCAAACTCGAAGTCTAACCAGTGACTGGCTGTGAGTAGCGCTCACCAAGTACGAAGGTGACTATCATCCCACAGTCATTCTGAAGGGATTTAAAATGTTTAAAAATAGCTCACAGAATATTGATGCTAAACTTGAGTCATACTTGTTTCTTTTGGAAAAAATCCAGCCGTACGGAAGATCCCAATTCATCACCTTGCTTTCAGGATGAATTCTGTTTGGGTTTTTTTTATGGCGCAGAGTCAAATCAGGATTAATTTGGGGCTTGTGTGACATGGTGAACTTGGGTTTTGTGGCGAGAAGCGTGCTTGGCCAAAAACGTTTCTTCTCTGACTTGTCTTCAAAATGCTCCGCAGGTGAAACCAGACTCCTACAGTATATCCACAGAGCTGAGTATTGCCACAGGCTGCCAGAGGAAGCAAAAGAAATCCTTCATAATGAAGTGATTCTGAAAAGTGGCCTGAAATATATGCGTTTATGAAGGCCACAATTGTAGGATTTTTGCTTTCCAGTCACACAGAAAGATCCTTTAATGTGTTAAAGATCTTAGCTTCTGAAAAGCGTGCAGTAAGGCAGAATCTGGGTAGAATGTGGGGAGAGAGAAATGCGTACGTTGCAGCCTGTGTTTGAAATTCTGGCTCGGGTCAGGAGCCTCTGCGTGAGCCCGGGAGGAGGAAGGGGCAGGGAAAACTTTGTCACGTTCTTCTGAGCTAGAAAACAAGAAGTTCCCGGTATCACCTTGACTTCCTGAAGTCAAAACCAAGTAGAAATGAAGGGCGATGCTGCCATAACCAAGGATTGGTTTCCTGTTTGGGGACTGCCCGCAGCAGCCGCTGGAAGTCGGCAGCACTCAGGCACGGGTGCTGGGCTCCTGCATGTGGGTGCTGGGCTCTGGCGTGTGGGTGCTGGGCTCCTGTGGCCCAACCGAGAAGGCACCACCGAGTTCATCCCTGCGCTCCCGCAGCTGTTACAGCGTTTTCCCTTGACTGAAATTTTTGTTTCGTTTTAGAATGATTGGAAGTGTTTAATAATGAAGTTCCACAAACTGAGATGATGAAGCACAGGGCTCACCCCGCTGGAGAGGGAAGCCCCTTGCTGGTGTTCAACGCGAGGGCGGATGGGTGGAAGTCAGCTGGTGCCATCCCTGAAGCCGCGTTCTCCGTGTGGTCCGTCCTAGTGAATGTTCAAAAAACAAACCTTTCAGAAGGGAAATTGTCGTCTAATTCTGGATTCCTTGTTTTGGAACAGAGCTGCTGATTCTTTCATTTTTCCTGGCAGCAGATCCTGCCCATTGTATGTGGGAAGCCGGCAGGATGTGCTGCCAGCCCGGCGAAGGTGCTCCGAGGTTTAGCCAGCAGAGCTAATCTGGTTACTCATGGTAACAAACAGCCGCTTTGTTTAAGGAAAATCAAACAGCAGGGAAGGCAGCTTGAATTTTGTCTCATGTTTCGGGTGGATGTCTCCTCGCTTCCGCTGAAACCTCTCCAGAGTCCAGGAACGCGGACTTGCTGCTTCGTCACGAAGCGAGCTGCCCTGCACGGCATCCCCTGCCGCCAGCTCCACCTCCACCCGCACGCGTGAGTCAAGGTTTCTGTTGCCGTTTGGGCACTGGAACTGACTCACTCGTTCTGTTGCGAGCGTCCAGGTTTTTATGGCTCTCGATGTCAGGTTTGTTCCTGTTCCTTCCCTGTCAGCCTTTCAGGAGGGTGCGTTTCCACTGGTCTCGTGGTCTCGTGGCTTTGACCTGCGCTGGAGCTCAGCCCTGGGTCAGGACCGGTTCGTTTTAGAATGATTGGAAGTGGTTAATGATGAAGTTCCACAAACTGAGATGATGAAGCACAGGGCTCACCCCGCTGGAGAGGGAAGCCCCTTGCTGGTGTTCAACACGAGGACCGGTGTGCTGGTGGTGGACAGGACCCTGCTGGGAAGTCAAGGAGATCTCAAATACTGTTTAGATGAAGCTTTATTTTTTTTTTAAATCTCCGGTGCTGGTTTAATAGAGCCCCTTCATTTTATACATGGAAATGTAAATTCTTTCCCTGTGGAAGATAAACAGTTTTATCTGAGGAATTCTCATCTGCTGTTTCCAGATGCACAGAGAAGACTTCTGGCCTGGAAGGAGCAGTAAAATGAAAAAGCGAGGGGACCAGTTTTAAACCCGTGAGGCGAGAGCTGTTGTGGCTGCCCCGCTGGCGGCAGAGCCAGGCAGTGAGCTGCAGCAGGGCCCTGCCGCCGGGCTGTGTTCCGGGCTGGGCCGGGCGCGAGGGCTTTGCCGGAAAGAAGGAAAGAAATAAAATGAATGAGGCTATAAAACACTTAGAGAATGCCAACTGGGGGCATGTGCAATACATTTTTAAAATCTCCCAGCAGGCTAAGGTATAATAATTAACATGTCTAGAATAAAAAACACCATCTTCCCACTCTCCAACATCTTGGTTTTTTGCTTGGAATGAGTAAAGGCAGTTCCTTCTGGCCATGCCATCCCCGAACAGAAAATGGCACCGGCATTTATGCGGCATGTCGTATTCCATGTGAAGTACACTACCAGCTGTCTTCAAAAGAAGAGAAAAGTTGTTTGAAGAGTCAGTTTGAGATTCACCAGCTGGACTGTGCTTGGAGCCTAACCTGCTCCCTGTCCCCACCCCGGAGCTGGCAGCGGGGTGTGAAGAGTCGATCCGGGGAGCTGTCTGGCTGCGAAGGAACTCTTCCTGGCAGTGTGGTTTGGGTCAGCCTGGCTGCTGGGCGGGTTTACACCCCGGCTGGACCGGGCATCGGGCAGGTGAAGAAGTGAGGAGCTGCTTTGGCAGCTGCCGCCGAGAGCAGCACAGGAGCTCTGCATTCCAGTGCTTGTGGTGGGCAAAATGCTGTACCGACTCAGCGCAAAACAGCTCCAAAGTACCATTTTTAGGTAATTCAATAGTTTTGTTGTCTTTATTCGTTAAGAGGGTGATTATAGCTGCAACAAAGAATTGTTCAGTTTTGGTTTTAGAAGCAGTCTTTTAAAATGCACTGATGAATTCAATCGAAAAGCTTTGTACCAGCCGATACCTGTTATGCCAGAACCCTTATGTGAGTCCTGCCCAGTGCAGCAGAAAAGCTTCACCTTCGGTTCTCAGAAGCCTTCCTTTCCCAGGGGACCAGCTCCGTTCCTGCTTCCAGTGGACTGGTGCCAGTCTGGCGGCTATTTTATATCTAGGCAGCTGAGAGCAGAGTCCGGTGTCCCCAGGCTGCTGCTCGGGCTGTGCTCTTTGCCGTCTGGTGTCAGAGGTGTGGGCAGGGCCCGGTCTCCCTGCGGATCCTGCCATCCCGAAGCGCGAGGACGGCTCCTGCACAGCAGCTCGGTGGCACAGTGGCATGTTTGGGGCGCAGGAGGGGCTCGGGCGGCAGGGCCTGCGTTCCCCGTTAGTCATGGCTTGGAGGGACCTCGCTCTGCGGCTGAGGATGAACTGCTTGGGCTGCGTGGAGTAGCTGCTGGGAATGTAGACAGCCGTAGCTGCGGTGGTCTGCGCCTCGTGACCTCGGGCTGCGTGCGTGGTGGGCCGGGGGGAGGCTGGCAGCGGAGGCTCTCCAGGCTGGAGGCCAGCTGCCAGCGCTGCTGGGCTGGGCAAGGCCCTCGGGAACACTCTCAGCGGCAAAAGCTTCCAGTCTGTACTCGGGTCTTGGTTCCAGAAGGATCCCTTCATCATTTCATGCTACTGACTAGACAAGATAGAAAGAAGACCTAATAAGGGCTAAGGACAAAAATTTAATAATCAGTGAAAAAGAAATTATGTTACTTTGTATAAATTTGCTAATTCTTTGATTAGTTGGCAGGAGGAATTAGTGTCCCACGAAGTTAGATGTAAACTTTAAGCTAGTTGTACCTGTGACTCGGAGGGAGGGAGGGAGATACCTGCGATGGTTTGTTGCTTCTCCCCGGGTGACTGCTCCGTGCGGAGAGGGGCTGTGCTGCTGCCACACGGCTGCACTCTCTGTTTCGTGGTTGTGGTCACTGAAAAACAATATTATTTAGTGGCTCTTTCTTGGCTCGCTTATTAAAGGTGGAATATGGGCCTGCGGGAAGGGCGAGGTCTTCCCTCTTGCGTTTCCGAACCTGACGTCATCGTCGGTGGCTCTTCGAAGCCAGCGCTGGCCTGGGGACGCTGTCCCGCTGCCACCGGTGGCTGCGGAGGACATCCCGGGGTTCGGAGGCGGAGAGCTGGCTTTGCGAGCTGTGACTTTGCGTCCCTGATAAACCGGTTGGGTGTGCAAAGAGCGCTTCAGATAAGTGTATGAAAATTGTTTTGCACTTCACATAACGATACATGGTCTGCGGGTGACCGTATTTAAAATGGAAACAAACTTCTGCTAGCGTGATACTGAGCCAGCCCTGCTTTTCACGCCAACGGGGAAAAAGGAGGGAAAGGCGAAATCAAACTTTCAATGAACCTAAGGTTCTGTGGAAGTTCTGTTCTGTTCGATGGCTAAAGCCATTCAAAAGCATCCAGTAAATTTGTAGTAGGATAATGAAAGGTTCTGTTGAACACAAATATGTAATAATATCAGAAGGAACGTAGTGTTTTCTAAAGATAATTTCTATAGGATGCATTTAGTGATTCTCAATAGCTAAAAGTGAATTTACAGAATTTCGTAGTAATATGATTACTGTTGCCTGGGTAGGAACAGTTCTGTGCACTCGGAGTTGATCGCTGTTCTTGTGACTGTGAGTAGTTCAGTGGTTTTAACGATGTGTGCGTATCCAGTTGTAAGTACTCTAAGTGTTCCTGGAAGTTGCTTGGAGTCCCACCACCGGCGGTGGCTGGGTTAGGAGTGCGTGCTCCCTGCTGCCACGCCAGAGCTCTGCTTCCCGTCACGCCGGTGGGCGAGGGTGGCAGGAGCCGGGGGAACGGACGGCCCGGACGCCTCTGTCTCCTCTGTCTTGCTCTCGACTGAGCCGAGTTAAGGACTGGGGAGAGACACCAGGGAGTCCGTGCAAGCTCAGTGGCGTCATGCAGATGCAGAAACCAGTTGTGTTTTCTCTTAAACGGGTTTCTAGGCCAGAGAAGGAGACCGAGACCTGGATCTATGTGAAGGAGGAGAAGGCGGCTGCTCCCCCGTTGCTTCTGCCCCGGTCCGTTATGGGTGGTTAATCGCCGTGGGCCGTGTGTGTGGCACTGCTGCTGTCTCGCTGCTTTTCCGAGGTGTCCTGGAACACCGGAGCCTGCTGGCCGGCTGGTGGCTGAGCACCAGCGAGCTGCCAGGCGAAGCTGTTGTTAAATGGGGGTTGCCTGAACCAGAAAATCTTCACGTGGTTGGAACTGCGAGTGGCTATTCCTACGTATCAAAGTAAAATCATTTCCGACAGACTGTTCTATTTATAAACAGCTGCATCTGTTGAACACAGTCTGTGCTCACAGCTGTATCACTGGGCGAGGTTATGGCGGGTAAACGTGGTCTGCTCAGCCTGCTTCCTCCTCAGGGCCGCGCTCCTCGTCGGCGCACGCTGTGCCACGGGGATGGGATGGGATTCCACCCGGCAGGGCTGGGATCGGTGCCTGTTTATATGCATTGCTTGGGCTGACTTGGGATTTGGGATCAGCCGTTTGCTAAGATGTGTTAGCGGGGTACCAGGCTGAAGCGCTGCCCTTCGGTAGCGTCGCATAGACTCGCTCTTAAAGGTGCATGAAACTTCCTGCAAGCTGCCAGTGAAGAGCATCCATTCCCCTGTGGAAAACAGGGCTGAAGAGGATGGTTTGAAACCAGAGGCCATGCTAGCCGTGTAAATGCAGCCACTTTGTCGACCCTCCTTCATGAGAGGCACGCGCAGTATCAAAGGCCCTTTTGGAAACAGAGATGGCTCGTCTCTTGCGCACTCTGATAAAGGACGGAAGACTCTGCCTGCTGAAGAATTTTGTGTAACACCATGAACGTGCACGGGAGGGTGTTCCCACGGAGCGGTTCAGCAGCTCTGTGTGCTTCTGTCGGAGCAGGCAGCTGCTGTGGGTAGTAGTTGCTGCTTAAGGTGAGGTTAAAATCTGTTGAAGAATGCGCTGCTGTAACTGGAGCCGTCCTGCACTGTCCTTGTTCCCTGTCATTGCTGGTGGGATTTTGCAAGACTCAGGAAAACCCCAAACAAAACCAAACCCCATCCAAACAATAAAACCCAAATAATTGCTCGCTAACAGGATGTCATTTCAATCAGACACAATATTGCTGTTTGTGTGGAAGAAAAGTTTATCTATCTTGTATGTGTTTTCCTAAACAAATAAGTATTACAGTGCTTGCAGTTTATGTTCCTGTCAAAGTATGTAAGTGGCTTTAGTCTTAGTCTTGCTGAGGATTTGAGTGTTATGATATTTTGGTATGTAATTATTAAACACCTTATGTTCCGCAAGTAGTTCAAGCAGATAATGTGCCATGAAATTAAAGTCAAATGCCTTAAAAAAAAACCCCAAACCAAAAACCCTGAAAGTGGATGAATTTTGCCTTTGGAGGCATTTCAGAAGTTCAGCTGATGAAGTTTGGTCAAGAAAATGAACTTTCTGTGCATGGTGAGTCTTGCGGTAGGTTGTTAAACGGATTGCAGGGTTAGAGGGAAGTCAGTGTAGTAGCTGAGGAACCCTGACAGCAGCTGGGGAAACTCTCTGAGCAGGAAAAGAGCATCCTGGAGTACCTCCAAGTCCTCTGTAACAATAGATGGGTAATCACGGTGAGCAGCCAAGTAGGAGAGATCATGGGTGAGCTAAATTTATCTGTGTTTTATAGATCTAGCAAAGGTAGGGTAAAGCAGCATTACAGCGAAGGAGTCGGCACCAAACAAATCTGAATCAGCATTAAAGAATTCAAAGTTTATGTGTAAGCTGGGGTTGGAAAAAGGTGTGGAATTGTACGTGTGAAGGTGTGAGTACACTTGTAAGAGCTGTGAACAGCCTTGTCCGGATGGATGTGTGAGTGTTTGGGTATTTTTCTATGGACGGTGGACCTCTACTGGGAATACTGTTAACTTCTGATGATCTTCTTAAACAATAGAAAAGATTTATTACTTTAGTATTATGGAAGTCAGGGAAATGAGGCAACTGGAAATTTCTGATGAAGGTTGTGTGCATGTAAGGTTAAGGGGAGGTGTTCACGCTGCCGTTTCCACTGATTGCTGATTGATAAAGCTCTGCTGTAGTGGAGTATAAAACGATGAAGCTGGCCATCCTACTTTTCTTGTGTCTTTATATTCCTTTACATTCATGTGTGTTGGTAACATGACCTGATGAACAACGTGGAGTGAAATTAAAGTTGCTTTGCATTCAAGTGACGTTACTGAGGGTTCCAGTTTGCTTTGTGTTAGACCGCGTGTGCTCTGAAGTGTCAGTGAGCTTGGTGCAGTGGATTCGTGCTGTGGGCTGGGAATTCCGGGAATGTCAGGCTTTCCTGGGCACCCTGTGCTGGACAAGCCATCCAGGTTCACTCCCTGGCCGGGGCCGGGAGCCAGTGCTGCGTACGACAGCGTGAACGCGGCGGTGTTTGCAGCAATGGGCGCAGTGGGGTTACAGCGTGAAACTGGGCGGGTGCTGAGGGCTCGGTAGCAATCTGTCTTTGACCCCGAACATGCTCATTAGTCTGACAATGGTCTTTTTTTTTCCTCCCTTAGGGCTGAGAAAACGGAGGTACTCAGTGAAGACCTGTTGCAGGTACTACAACACAGCTAATATGTGGGTTTTAAGCTGGTGTTTGTGAAGTTCGAGCCTTCTGAGTTTTGTGCAGTCCCTAATGGGGGGGGAGGGGGGACACTGCAAATGGCAGGGATGAAAACAGAGAGATGTCTTTGGCTTCTCAGCACATGAAAAAACTATGGTACAATTTGAGTGGAAAAACTCAGGTGCTTCTGTTTCTGAAGCCTGTCCTGTGGCTTGCTAAAGCGAAGGAGGGAGCGTTGCTGCGTTTGGGTGGGCGACTGGCTGGGTAAGCTCGTGAAGCTGGCGTGCGAATGGCTCCCCAGTCTGGTGCAGGGCAGCGAGCTGGGAAGCAGCTCTGATGAGGCACGGCTGGTTTCTGTCTGCATTTCTGCTTCTCTTGAAGAGGTCAGTGTGGGCCTTAAGAGAAGTGGCAGAAAACATGCCAACTGCTTGCTAATAGCTAACGTCAGGATTTTTCTGAAAGCCTGGAATTGCTCCAAATAAACGTATGAATGCCTCTTGGTTAGCTTGCAATATTTGTTCTCAGATTTGTCAGGCTGATGTCTGATTTGTTTGCAGACCTGTCATCTTTTTAAAAGTATGCAATCTAATCAGCCATTGCTTTCATGGTGGAATCTTAGTTGTAACTGTTAGATTAATAAGGTTGACTGACTACGTGGAACAAATTTGATTACAGACTTGTTCTACGTAGGTTTTTTTTCCTCTGGTTACTTTTTTGAAAGACTTAAAAAAAAAAAAGGCAGGACATAAATTGGCAAGGGAAGGAAGTCGGGCTAGCTGCTCCACGGGACCTGGACTGCACTGGTTATTGCAGAGTGATTACAAAGCATCGGAGTGTGCCTAGGGTCAGGACCTCTCTCTGAAACGTGGAAGCCAAACAAATTATGCAACTACTTTTATTCCAAACCTTTCCTGTTCTTCTGATTAGAGTAGAAGATGAGAGAATGTATTAGCTTTAAAACTTGGGTTCAGCACAAATACGTGAAATCATCATGAGTAATGGTGAGATGAGCTGACCTGAAGCATTTTACCCTGCTTTTCAGGGCCTGCTTTTTTGAACCATAAATGCTTTAACAGTTTGACAATACTGTTTTTAATTTATAAAGATATGGATACAGTTAAGTGGCATAAAGGATGTTAAAACACCTTGATAGCCTTCAAGGGCCCATCTGTTTTCTTGGTTAGCTGTTACTGTTAGTAACAAGAAATGAAAGCCAAAAGTACTGCTGCTCGTTGCCAAAAAAATTTTGCAAGCAAGGCTTTCCCAGGCACAGAGCAGACTGGCTACACCCAAGAGGAAGAATTTACTCACTTGTTTGTTTGCTCTTGGGGGCTTGTGGAGGGGAGGGAGGCTCTTATCTAACTAAAGAGCTTAAAAGCATGGTACTGTTCACTTCATAAACATGCTTCACAGTGTTCTTTTTTATATTTAGCTCAAGCTTTCACATAGGATTGCCGTAGCTTTTTTCTGTTTTTTGAAGTGTAATACCCCGTTTGGAGTATGTCAGTTAAGTGCGTTGCTGTCTGAAGACAAGGAATATCATTCAGTACTGGCAAGGCTTCTACAACAGACCCGCTTTCTGGGTGCCCTGCAGTGCAGAAGAAAGCAATTGTGTGCTGCTTGGCACAGTGAGGATGCCCCGGGGGTACAGACAGCGTGGCCTGTAGGTCGCATGCTCAGTTCAAAGGTGGCTAATGGAGATTAATGTCTCTCATGGTTTTCTTGACATCTTTGAACTAAAAAGCAGATCGGAGGGGAGAGTATATCGTGAAGTTTTGGGGTCATGTTCCTCCAGTCAGTCTTCAGCCCGTGGAATTTGGCATTCCAGCTGCCTGGGGAGAGGCTGTTGGGAATATGTGTGCTCCAGAGTCCGTCTAGGGAGCGTAACCCCGGGCACGGCTGGCAAGGGTTCCAGCAGTCGTCTCGGGTCTGCGAGGTGGTTCGCTTGCAGGATGTTACCATGTTTCAGGTACAGAGAAAAAAGTCCTCAGTGTTTTAAGAAGTCTTAACTATGTGACCTTGCAAAAATAAATGCTTTCACAAAATGTGGGCTCGGTATTTTAAGAAGTCTTAGCTACGTGATCAAGCAAAAATAAGTGCTTTCAGAAACAGTAGATGGTTTAGAATGTGTTGGTGGTATTTTGTCTTGAGGATAACACAACAGAAATGAATCGTCTTAGCTGCAACAGCAGACCACAAACATTACCTTCTCGGCCATCCGTCTTCATGTGGACTTCTTTGAAGTGAACTTAATTTTGGGCTTGTCGATATATGCTCTGTAAAGAAAAGGCAATGCCTCGTGCTTTCAGAGCAATCCTTCCTGGGCAGTTTCTGTGCACCTTACTCGACTGTAAGAGATTTCACTGAGCTTTTTGAGCAGATTCATCTTATGGTTGTCAAAAGCTTTTAGTCCCTTTAGTGCCTGGTGTAGCCATTGAAACTTCAGTCTTCCTACACTGGCCATCTAAATCGTTAGCCCTGCTATACTGGTTCTTCTCCGCCTTCCCATCGGGCTGGCAGAGCCTGGCTGTGGGTGCTCCTCCGGACTACAGCTTAGCAGAACTGCTGCTCCCTGCTCTGAAGGCAGACGGGGAGCCCAGTCCCGCGCTCGCTCATGCGTTCAGGGCCGGGCTCCCGTGGCCAACAGCGCTGCTTCAGTGCTGGCCCTCACCAAGTCCCCGTCTCGCTGCGCCTTCCTCCATTGGCGTCTGCTTGGTCGCAGCTGCCCCCAGCCCACCCCCTGAAGGCTCCTCTTCTGCTGGATCTGCTGACTCTTTGAGGAGCTGTAGTTGGTACTGGCTGCTCTTGTTGGGACCCAGCTGCATCCTTCTCACTGTGACTGCTTTAGGGATATACATGTCTCATCTTAGTAGTGCCAAATAAACCAGTTGGGAGGAAAAATCACGTCATTCTTACCTGGGTGTGTAATATTCTAAATGAAAATTTGTAGCATTTTTGTGTTTGTTAGACCACAGCAGTCTGCCTCCTCTGGAAAAACCAACAGGACACCTCCTGCTTTAAATCCAGGTACGGTGCCCTTAACAGGAGCTAACACAGGGCAGAAAAACTTAGCACTAGAATTACTGCTGCGAGCTAGTCTGGATTTGTGGTTGATAGGAAAGCTGGGGAGAATTGTTGCCCTCCTGAAAATGTAATAGGAGTGAGTTGAGAGCTGTATCAAAAACTGGAGTCAGTTCAGATTATTTCTACAGGTGAAATCTACTTTTTTTTTTCTTGCTTCTTAAATAGAAGCAATTCCAAAGGGACTTTTTTATTCTTGGTGAGTCATCAAAATGCAGATAAACAGCATTCTTTTGGTGCTGTGCATGGAGAGCTTGGTGCCATAAACAGTTCTCTCCCAGTGCTCATCACTTTGCTTTTAGTCTTCTTTGAAATAAAATAATCCAAATTCCTGACTTAAAATCCCTTAAAAGAACAATTTATTAATGTATATCTTTGTCATATTCACAGTCTATAGGTTAAGCTACGTTTCAAACACGCTATGGTAAACAGAACTCTTGTTTGTGCATTGAGACCTATTTTTTTTATTCCATATCCCTTCTGAATCCTGCTAATCTCTCCCTGAAAATATGATTTCGCTTGGCATGTAGGAACTTTGTCCTGGTGTTCAGCGGCCAGAGAAGGAGACCCAGTAGAAAGCTTGCAGTACAGGGGTTTGGCCCCGGGTAAAGGAGCAGTCAGATAAGTCTTCAGCCTCCTACTTTACAAGGTCACAGTGAAAAAATAGGAGAGTTTTCCTGCAGTTTTCTCTGGAAATGAGTGTCTTGGATATCTGAGAGATGATGAATGGCATATGCAGATGGCAAGTACCAACCTGATTCTCTTCCGCTGAAACAAAAAGTAGGGGCAAGGTTTTCCTCCTTCTTCCACTCTCCAGCCCAGTGGGCATTGTGAGCTCCAGCTGAATTGCTGTGCCTCTGAGGAGAAAAAAGCAATTTAAATCTCTTTCCAAGCATTTTTGCTGCCAGGCACTTCTGCTAAGCATCTGAACTTCTTGTAAGCTGTAGAGCTTGAGTAATGTGCAACCCAGAAGTAAGTGTGGTACAGGAGGAAGATTTTCTGCTGAGGCCAGGGAAATAACTTCTCTGTTTTGTTTTGTTTTCTCTTCCTCCTCTCTCCCCCTCCTGCCGACCAGATCGAGAGACGTCTTGACACTGTGAGATCTGTTTGCCATATTGCACAGAAGCGATTAATTGCGTGTTTTCAGGGCCAGCATGGTACAGATCCTGAGAAGAGACATGTAAGTACCGTTGGCCGTGGCTTGCCTGCCGCGAATGCTCTGACCGCGGTCTGGCCTGCGAAGCGCGCTGGTCAGCTGCTGCGCCCGCGTTGTCCAGGGGAAGAAAACTCTGTAAAATCATCTCGCATGCTGACATGATTTGATCAAATGCTTGCTGTAATTCCCCGTCTGGATATAGTACCACAGCCTTGGAGTACCTTAGGAGTATCAGGACACTGGCTTGTTTGTGCCATGTGCTGTTCCTGAGGAGAGCAGATACTCTGCACCTCTGCCCGAGCTCCCCGTGTTTAGAATTACCTTTGTGTGCTGACATCTCCAATTAGCTGTAAATGTTTCTCTGTACACGTTTAATTTCTGCCCCTCGTTAGCAGAGCCGTAGGTAGGTTTTCTTAAAGTGGTAGAACCAGAAATAATGGACATCCATTTTCTCCTTTTATTGAACAATAGAGACCTCCTGAAAACAGGGGCACGCAGAACAGGCCTCTGCGGAGAGACAGGCGGTTGCTGAGGTCTCAGGTTAAAGCTGTTTACTTGTCTTTGACAGTAGTTGAGATACATTTTGGGCCAGTCATTCCAACCAAGACTGGAAAGAAACTGCTTTTCAAAGTATCGGAGAACAGGAGTGTTGAGGCTTGAAACTTTTTGTGGCGGTGTTTTTTGTCAAAAAGTCAGAGAATGAGCTGCATATGTGTGTAATAGAAACCATATGGAAGAAGAGAAAAGTCTTAGAGGGGGTGTACTGGGAAAGCTGGAAAGGGTGAACAGGGCGAAGCTGAGCACTGTTCCTCCTGTTCCACAGAAGAAGCTTCCTCTGACAGCTCTTGCTCAAAACATGCAAGAAGGATCTGTCCAGCTAAGTGATGAAACTCTGCTGGGGTAAGTGTTTGGCTTTCTTTGGAAGTTGTATTCTGTCACTTTATTGCCTGCAGGGCTCTAATTAGAGACTTTGGGTACACAAAGGCTGTTTTCAATCTAATGAAACTAATATTTCTGGATTCCTTCTCTAATCCAAAGGGAGAAGAAGTGAGCAAGCATTTCTTCTGGAGGGATTCTGGGGGCGAGTTTTAGGCTTGCTCTGAATTGCATGCCAGAGGATTCTGATTCTCTGCTGACTTAAAAGCTTTTGAAAATGGCCTTCCTTCTTGTGGATTAGTAGAATTATCTCCATTTAAAGTTTAAAATTTGGTGTAAATACTGCATTCCGCAGGTTTGTGTTAATGTCTTAAAATAATGCCAATTTGCATTAATGGCTTCTAGTTTAAAATAATGCCAATTTCCTTATCCTGGCAAAGTGCATATTTGCAACTTACAGGAAAGTGGCTGAAACAAATGAACGTCAACATGCTGAATTCCTAGAGCAAATGTGTTTCCTCGCTGCTGCTGGGAATTCTAATGGAGGCACTGTAGAGTGACCTTAAACCTCTGTGTGCATTTTTGTGAGCTGTTGCATGAGATTTGAACATGGATAAAAATCTTAGAGAATAGGTTTTATTCGTTGGAACAAGCTTAAAACAAAGGTCAAATCATGGTTTTGGAACCTGAGACTGCTGCATATGTGATTGCTTAGCATTATGATCTTAAGGCATTTTCACATTGAAGGGGCTTAGGAGAAAACTAAATACTGCAGTGAGCAGTTTTCCTGCATCTAGTGAGATGGAAGGATGGGCTTTGAAATAAATACTAACTTCTCTGCCCCTAAGGCCAATATAATCACCTAAATGACACTTAAAGCCTCCAAAGATGTTGTACTGGCTAAAGAATTTTAGAAGGCAGAGGTTTAATAACATTCCTTGCCTATCCCAAATTTGCCCATGACAGCATAGGGCATCTTGGGTTTAGTCCATTAGGTGATGCCTTGCTTTATAAAATACAAAGCTTGCCAGAAGGGTAGCAGGTGACAAAGGGGCACCGCTGTTTTGTTTTGAATCTTTCTTCTTTAGTCAGTAGTAACTCACATTACAACCTCCTGTAATTCTGAAAGGAAAATGCTAGATACCTGTGGTGATGCAGAGAATAAGCTGGCAATGGAGCTGTCTCAGCACGAAGTACAAATCGAAAGAGAAGTTTTAGATCCACTGTATCAACTAACAGAGGTAAGTCACTTCAGCCTGACTGAAGAAATAAAACTATTTATGTATAAACTGAGCAAAAAACACTTAGCTCATTGCTAATAATAAAACTGTGTTAAGGAGTCATGCGTTAGTGATGGAAAGTGGATGTCCAGTCTACAAAACGTAGTTTATTGTAATACACAATCAAAAAATAAATGTAAGTCTTGCATTCATGTTCCAGACAGAGATCCCAAACATTCAGAAGCAGAGGAAGCAGCTTGCAAAGCTGGTGTTGGACTGGGATTCTGCAAGAGGGAGGTAAGAAATAATTGTAATTTCTAGGTCCTTTTCTATTCATGTTAACTTCTTGTTGGCATCTCATGGCATCTGAGCTGATGCTGGTGCTAGCTTCTGAAGTGCTGCGGTATGCATGTGAATACTTTGCCAAAAAAAGACAAACTTTTAAGTTACTCAAAAAAGGAATCATGACGACTAGATCCAGACAGAATCAAGATTTTTGGAGCTCTTGCATGCCTATACAGAATTCAAAAAATGCTGAAAATTTATTATCTTTCCACGTCACTTAAGTTGCCAGCTAGAATAGGAGGCTAATTTTGTAACCAAGCCAAGTGCTTTTACAGCATCGTGTTGAACTACCTCACTGATGGGGTCCGAGGTTATTCAGCTTACCCTTAAGTCCCTTTAAAAGGTCTTAAACTGTGGTGATAATTTATGTAGCGTTTTCTGGGATTGGGAGTTCTACCATATCATACACCCATGTTATAGACCGTGGAGAAGGCAGCATTCCTTGTGGAATTTTGTGGTTGTTTAGCTGTTTATGAATTACGCCAGCATGTCATAAATGGTGTGTTTTGAACCCCTGCCTTAGTTCTGTTGGAGAACCTCTGAAACTATTGGGTTTGTTTCTTGTCAAAAGAAACCAATTTCAAGGGAGCCATAAATGCAGATTCGTGTTTAATATTAGCTTTCACCAAACAGCTGAAGCTTTTCTTCCACAGATATAACCAAGCCCACAAGACTTCAGGAACAAATTTTCAAGTGCATCCTTCGAAAATAGAATCTCTTAAGGAAGAGATGGATGAAGCTGGAAATAAAGTCGAACAATGCAAGGTATGGTGAGATGAGTCTCTATCCTTTACATGCCTCTTCTCAGCCAGCAGTCAGCATATGGCTGCCCTGTACGCCTTCCACGAGGAACCTGCTGGCTGGTTGCTACAGTCACAAATTATGTGGCTGTTAACAAACTGTGTGTCTTAAAGGTATGTTAGTGCTACCCGGTCTCTGTCTGAATTGCTTTAAATTAACCAGGAACTTTTTTGGTTTTCTAAGATGAGTATTTGACGTTATTTTCTGTTTCAGTCTGAGGCAGGTAGGAGAAGGAACTGTCTTAGCCTTGACTGAAATGTTCAGGGTGTCCCTGTGCTTCAGGCCACTGAATAGCTGTGCAGTGCGAGCTGCCTGCATGAAATTCAAGCTGCTGACAGAAAAGGAACATTCTGACTGTTACTACATTATGCCACAGCTGAGCTGAGCACCAAAAACCTTTTGGTAGTACTTGTCTGTGTGTGCAGGGATTGGCTGTAAATAACATGTTGCTATACAACCTAATTGCTGAAGTGGATAACTGCTTTGCTATATAAAACAAGATTAGGCATTTTGAATCAGTTTTGCTTGGAAGAATACATGTTGCAGAGTAGGTGGATTACCGGGTTCCTGTACTGCCTGAATCGATAGTTCAAACTTACTGCAGGCAAGATAAACATACGTACTTCTGTGTCTGTGTGGAAGCTGAAATGCCCCTGTAAATTTGATGTACTGTTCTGTGTTCTTTGCTTTTTCAAAGGATCAGCTAGCTGCAGACATGTATAACTTTGTGTCCAAAGAAGGGGAATATGCTCGATGTTTTGTTATGGTGAGTATTTTTTCAGTACGACTTTGATTGCAGCACGTATGTGCACAGACACTCAAATCTCAAAGATTACATTTTGTGTGCTAAACCTTCTAGTCTTTTATTATGTGCTCATCAGAAGCTAATGCTCTTTTTGTTTTTAAAATGTGGCTTCTGTTCTCAGTTATTAGAAGCACAAGCAGATTACCATAGAAAAGCATTAGCAGTCATAGAAAAGGTCCTACCCGAAATTCAAGCCCATCAAGGTAAAGTAACCTGTGCTCTGGCTGATGCTTCTCCTTGCCTGTGCCACCTATGCACAATATTCTTCTCCTTTATCTTGAATCTATTGCATGCAGACTTATTTAATAAGGCCATTTTGATCTACTTAACAATTTTACATTCCCAAGCATAATTCCATCTTTGTGTTCTCTGGAGTTCTCCAGCCATATTTTAACACACTAATAAAATGTTAAGGATCTCTCTGATACTCAAGAGGGTAAAGGAAGGATTTTCCTATTTGCTTGCACTTCTTCCTTGATACCATGTGACCTTTTGCTAATTCGTACTTGGCTTTTTAGGCCCATGAAAGTTTCACTGTGATAAAGGAACTTTTTAGGGTACTTGCTTCTTGAATTATTACTAGGTGTTTATCAGAAAAACTCCCCTTATTCTAAGGAGCTTGACTTTTTCCTATTTATGCAGCCCTTTTGCCCCGCGTGCACAGTGCACCACAGCTGGCTGATGGAGCATTCACGTTATTGTGTTGAGTATCAGCAGCGGAGACAAGCGAGNAGCACAGCTTCAGCTCTTCCCNGCGCTGCGAAGTTTTCCCTTGTCAGTGGGAGTTNAGGAGTATCATTAATGGTGTGGGATGAAGGTGCACTGTGTGTNGCTGAAATTGCTGTCCTGAATACTGGCTGTACTGTCCCTTAATCCGCTAACTGCTTTGAGAGGTAGTAGGCTGAACAAAGTCTGAGCAAAATCTGAGCTGAGCAAGACTCAGGCATCTTCAGTTGTGGACCACATGCAAGTTGTAAAAGATGAACCATTTAAATATATAAAGAAACATGAGCATCTTGCTGAGAGGTGATCTAGAATATCTGTGCTCTGTCGATCTGACGGGAGACGAGGTACTGCAAACAAGGGAGGCTTACACAGCACCAGGGCTGCGTTGTGGCTGCGTGGAAGGTTCTCTGTTTGTGGGTGGGACTGCTTTCAATGTGGTAGTGGTGCTTAGCTGCTTGGTACAAACTTTTCGTATCACCAGTGCTGCAGAAGAGGTTAGCCTTCGGGGAAGGTGGGCTGGGGAGGCATGGTGCTGAGGTGGTCCAGCGTCTGAGCTCTCAGTGTGTGGCATTGCTTCTGTTGTTTCTAGCTGTCCCGTAAACTCCTGTGACTTTGAAGAGTTACGAAGATTTCTCTTCCTGGTGTTTGCTGTAACTTGCAAAGCTGGGGAGAACGACGTGTGCTTCTCGTGGTGTGTTAGCGAAGGAGAGGAACTAAAGCCTCCTGAGGGGTGTAGGTGTAGCTGGTGCGGTTTTGTAAACAAAAAGGGTAAATTCAATCCTTTGCAGAAACACGTGGTGTCTTCAGAGGACTCTTTCAAAGTCTTCATCTTTATTGACCTTTTTCCACATAAAAGAAACAATGCATCTGTACTAACAGTAACCTTTACATCTGCATTTTTTCAATTAAGAAAGAAGAAATGGATGAAAAAGAAAATTGTAGGAAACAAATTCGTATGCGGTTTGGAGAAACTTGTGCCAATTTTGACTTTCAGCGTTAAGGAACAATCAAGAAATTGAACTGAAAATTTGTCTAAGGGTTACAGTGATGGGCTGTTCACGGGGTAATTCGCTGAGGCTGTTAACATCCGTTTTAAGTCGCCAATTTCTTAAACCAGCAATAATGTTTGTGTTAACAGTTCAGTTTTTATCCACCTTAAATACAGTTAAAACTGAGATCAGCCCAGGTCATGCAATCTGGACAAAGTTTTTCTCAGAGATTCTTGCAGACTTAGGCGTTTTGGTGCCTTGGCAAATCCGAACTCGTGTAATTACAGCCGTGTGGTGGCACTTGTGTTGAGGCCTGCTGGGACGTGCACTTCCAGTTACACACTGGATGTCCGTCTGGTATTCCATTCAGAAAGATGCAGAAGTGTTTTTTTTCCTTGAACGCCAGCAGGCTCATTTTCTCTTACTGATGATATAAGGGACTTTACTAATCAAGGGCTGTAAAATTCCTACTGTATTCTGAATATTTCTGTGCTGTGCTGGAGGCTTTCTTCTTGTCTTGTCTGCGACATAATTCCAGTGTTTGTTAGATGTTTTGCTCAGTGTTTTGATGCTCTCCAACTAGACAAATGGACTGAAAAACCAGCTTTTGGAACTCCATTAGAAGAGCATCTCAAGCGCAGTGGTCGTGAAATTGCAGTCCCGATCGAAGCCTGTGTAATGATGCTTTTGGAAACGGGAATGAGAGAGGAGGTAGGTAATGCCACAGCGCGTGCAGTGGAGGACAGGGAGAAAAGCTCAGTCAAACTCACGGACCCCTTTCTGTACTTTTTAACAAGTTACTTAAGTGATTTTGTTCACTAGTGTGCACAGTAAATCTTTTGCAACAGAATAACCTTCGGCACTATCTGAAGTATCTTTGAGATGAATGCACCTAGAATGAAAAATGAGGAATGAGCGAAGGGTGAGAGTATCTAAAACATGATCAGGCGGCAGTGGCAGATAAAGAGCCACCTAGGTCAGAACAATGTCAGGTGAAGACACCGAACGCCAAACAGCTCTGAAAGAGGCTGTCATGAACCTTCTGCTGTTTCATGCTTGTACTAACACATTGCTACCAGTCAACTACATTTGATTTTTATTACGCAGGGCTTATTCAGAATTGCTGCTGGAGCCTCCAAGTTAAAAAAGCTGAAAGCTGCCTTGGACTGTTCAACTTCCCAGCTTGATGAATTTTACTCTGATCCCCATGCTGTTGCAGGTATTGTCAATGTTCTGAATCAAAACCAGGTTTAAACTGATACAGCACAAGTTTATGCTGTTCATTTAACTGTTGATTTGCTGAAGTGTAAGGTGTTGATCTGTGTGCAGATAAACTATGAATGAAAATAAATTGACAGATCACTTTGTTGCACAGCTTAACACAGGTAAATAAAGGGTGCGCATGCTCATCACACCTGATGTGTTCGTGTCTGCACGACAGAGCCGTGTTTAAAATTTCAGGTGATCATAGTAATCCAAATATACTATTTCCTCTCATGACAGGAGTGTTAACATGATCAAGGGAGATCAGAGCCACGTGTAGGCCTTTAATGAGGTCTTTGTTCCGAAGAGGTGATGCAGCTTTGTGCTACGTGTTTCAGTCAAATGGCAGTAATTACTGGAAGACCTTTTGTGTTAGGTGTTGAGCAGCTCTGCTGTGGAAGCGCCAGGTCTCCCTGCTGTCTCGCTGGAACTTGGGTCCTATTGCGTAGATAAAATGGCAAACCTGAGGACGGAAGTTTAAATGAAGACAGGAAGCCTTGGCGAAGAAGCTAGTCTGTTTCTGGTCTGCATTGCAGGTGCCTTGAAATCCTATTTGCGGGAGTTGCCGGAACCTTTAATGACCTACGGGCTGTATGAAGAGTGGACACAAGCTGCAAAGTAAGCATACTGACAATAGTTACGTAGGAAAACTTTCTCCATATTTTTATCAAATTTCGTTCTTCACCTACGAGTTCAAAAGAAAAGACCAAGCTCACACAATTTACTTTCTCATTTCTGTTCTAACAGGCAAATATTTTGTGTAACATATTATTTTAAATTTTGTTGTTTAGCTGAATACTAATTGCACAAAAATGCAATGAAATACCTATTTTCTGTATAAACAGAAGGGCTGCTTCAGACATTGGCTGCATAGTATTGATGCTGAAGCAGTTTTGTTTCGTTGCAGGTAGAGGTAATTCGGGGGTTTGACTAGCAGGTTACTGAATTACCAAATGCAAAACAGTGCCTTTATTTGGCGTAAATGGGAGATGATACAGTCTTCTCTCTGTTCACTGCAGAAACAACAGTTTTTTGATTTGAAAACAAGACATAACGGATTTTTTTTTTTCCCTTTCAGTATTCAGGACCAGGATAAGAAGTTACAGGAGTTATGGAGAATTTGTAACCGACTACCTAAGCATTATCATGCTAATTTCAGGTATGCATGAACATCTGCTGGCTCGCAGCACAGCTGCTTTGGTGCTGGAGTGCCACATTTCAAAGCTGGTTAGCCAAAACTGTGATCCAGGTTTTTATCTTGGCCAAATTCAGTTAGGTTTGTAAAAGGACATCCTGTTTTATCTAGTAGTTGGTGTGCATTGGTGGTGGTGGAGGTTTTCAGTTAAGTTGTTTCACTATTGATGGTAATGGAATAGTGATGCATAGAACCCTTCTACTTAAGGGCCATGCTGTTGGCAATAGTTTTTTGATTTTATTTTTTTCTTTTTTTCACCAGCTGTGCTCTTGTATTTTTCAGTCTTAGAAATGACCTGGATGTATCTTACACATGTTATTTTTCATTTTGTTTTTGCCTTTTGGGAATGAATCGGAGCAAAACCAACTCTGACTTGTAGAAGTGCGGAAATTCCATTACAGGGTAGAAAAATAGCTGTTGAATAGGCATTTTCAGTCTAAACATTTTTTGTGAAAATACAATAGTTCTGTAGTTCCATTTTGAGAAGGTGGGAGGTGCTTTCCTCTCTACCCAGTTCAGCTGCTGTGATTCATGAGTAGAAGCTTAGTAGCCAGCCACCAGGCAAGAAGGCTGTTCGTCTTGTTTCTGTTTGTTGGGAGCTGTCTTTACAAGTTCCTCAATTTTTACTTGGTTGCTTTCAACAAGAAATGCTTTTAGTTCCTGCTGTTTAATTATTTCTTTCCTTTTTGTAGGTATTTAATCAAATTTTTAGCAAAGCTTGCACAGAACAGTGATGTTAACAAAATGACACCCAGCAATGTCGCAATAGTCTTGGGCCCCAACTTACTGTGGGCGAAGAATGAAGGGTAAGTTGTTTGGGGAGAGCTGTGAAGCAGAGCTTCCATAGAACTGTAGAATTTCTGGTCAGATTGTTTCAAATCCTGTAGGCTGTTCAGAGCAACAGACTGTTTGCCTAAAGAGTATTTCAGATGTTCTCTCAGCCTGTGCCGCCAGATCCTTCTGGGCGTGCATCTTTTTAGGAGTGCATTAAAATGCTATAAATGTTCCTGAATAGCCTAGATTTCATCGAAGTGTGACGTTGCTCTTTACGTGGTACTTAGGAGTCCTGATACATCATGCGTAGCAGAATTTGCCATTTAGGTAATATGGTTTTTTTATATTTTCTTACTTTGATAGAACTCTGTATAAAATGTTCTACAAACTTCTTCTGCAGATCCCTTGCTGAAATGGCAGCAGCGACTTCAGTCCACGTGGTAGCAGTGATTGAGCCAATTATTCAGCACGCAGACTGGTTCTTCCCTGGAGGTAAATTCTTGCCATAGTTAAAAGCATTTTGTATTTGCGATAACCCTATGCCAGTAAACCTCCAGTAGCTTTTTGCAGTGAGGCACTATTTGATGTATGTATGTCTTAGGATGCATTCTCTCTGTGTCTCTCTCAGATCAAGATTTCAATGTGTCTGGGGCATTTGTTGCAATTCCTGCTGTTAACTCAAATCACTTGGCACACACTGGGGGCGAATACGAATCTGGGACACTGGAACGGAAGAGGCCTCTGAGTATGACTGTGATGGAAGGGGATTTATTGAAGAAGGAAAGGTACGTTCCATTCTCGGGTTAGGTTTCGATTATTAGCCCGCTCCTGAGCACTGGACTACTGAGGAGGCTGTCATCAGACACGCTTGTACTGGTCTCGGGAGGAGAATTTAATAGAAATACTACAGGTAACAACAGTGATTTATTTCCCCCTATGTTGTTGCAGCCTGAGGAAGGTTCAAAGGTAACGTACTGGTATTTGCTTCCAGTTGTACTCTATGCATGATAACAAACACAAGCAGATAATTACTGCTTCCAGTACCATTTTCCTATTACAGACCGGGGGGGTCTAAAATCCACTGAAACAGAAGTGTATGTAGTAGCATCTTATCAGTATCTAACTTTTGATATTCCTTGGCTTCTTTTTCAAAGCCCATAAGCTGAGGTGGTGTTACCTGGTGTCTTCATGATAAGACTTCTGAGTTGATGATGGTACAGTATACCACAGCAAACAGTAGAATCCTAAAACATAAAAATAAAGCGTGCTGTTTTCCCATATAACATGTAGTGTAACGCTCATTTATTATCACTCATATCATGAATATTCAAGTGATGTGCTGTTTTGTTTTTAGCTGTTTATGCAAATGTTAAATGGTTACCTGAATGTTAACTATGGCCAGCCACATGCAAATTTATCAGCACTGACAAAAGAAGGCAATCAATTCAAGATTCACCATGTTTAACGTAACAACAATTAAATTAAATTCCAGAATGAATGTGCTGTACTACACTCTCTAAAATCCGTTAGAATTTTAGCCTGTTCATCCATAGTTCTCCTTTAAACACATATCATAGTGTATATCCAGTGGCTTTTTTTGTCTGTTTTGAGATCTGTACTGCAACTCAGTGTGCAATGGAAACAAAATTCATGTGGCAAAATATATTCAGTGAGGAGATACTCTGGTGTGTAAGGAAATGTATGTATTTACATGTAAAATTACTGAGTGGTTTGACCTCATTGTCATCAATGTCTGTCTTCAAATGTAACTGAGTAGCTTGTTCCACTTACGTTTAGCTTACCCCTCTGTGTGGATGAGCCAAACAGCGTTGCATGTCTTAACATTAACGGTGTTCTATGCAGAAAGTCGGAGCTTTCCTTGTTGCTGCTTTGCATGCCAAGCAGCAGGGGTTGCGTTTGTCCTTGTGGGTTGTAACATCCAGTTGTCCTGTTGCTTTAGTTACCTGGTGTTGGCTGGCGTGGTGTGTTTACTCTCTCTTCTTTCTGTAGCTTTGGTGTCAAGGTTATGGACTTCCAAGCGAATCCTCGGAGATGTGGCACTATAAATAGAAAGCACACATCCCCAGCTTTCCAGCCACCACTTCCACCCACGGAGGCTGGCGTGCTGGCTCAGTCGGGAGCGGAGCAGCACTCACAAGCTTCTGTGGCTGAAACAAGCCCAGTGGGTGCTGGTTTTGCTCTCTCTGCTGGCACAGCAGAACAGTTACAAAGTCAAGGAAATGAGGACGTCAGGTAAGAGGCATGGCTTCTGCTGGCAGTGGCTTAGCAGGCGGCTTCCGCAGCAAACTGATGTGTCAACTGATCTGCTTCAGCAGGCGCCTCTTCCAGCTGGAACGCACGTTGTCGTGTGTGAGGCCTTTTCGGGGGTGAGCAGCAGCACTGCGCAGGAGCTCTCTTGCTGTGCGTGCTGTTCCAGAATTGATCTCCTAAAATAAGAAAATTCTGGGGAAAAAATTGATGATGAATCATACTTAAAAAGACCTGTCTTGACCTTTCCGAGTTATACTCTAGAGGTGTCCACACAGCGTGACTATCAGTTTGCTGCTGAAAGAACAGAACCTACCAGTGGCAATACTAGAAACCTGTTGGTCTTGTTCGTTGTTTGTTGTACATGTTATCTGGATACGTCTCTGTTTTTTTTTCTTTGTCTGTAGCAAGTGCTAGTGATGACCAGACTTGGTTTGCTAGGAAGCTGAAAATTGATTTATCATATTTCAGCATTAGTTTCTTTAGGACGAGTGTGTATACAGGCTTTTTGCTACTTAATTACTGTTGAAACTCTGTGCAATCACGTCCCCAGTATTAGTATACAAGGACTCCAAGACTAATTGCAGCAGCCTTGACTTGTCCTTTCCTGTATGGTGAAAGCAGCACTTTGCTTTCAGTATTTCTGTGGTCTGGGAGATACAAGCAGCCACACGTAAAGGCCTGTAGTGCTCTCCAAGCATTGACCTCTCGCACGGCATCTTACGGTACAACACCACTGTGGAGTTTGATGCAGCGTTGACTGTTCTGCATGTGGCTTTTGTTCTCAGGTGACATTCTTACAAAAACAAGTTCTCATTTGGAAGGCTCCTGCAGACTAATATTTCCTCCACAGATATTTTTTGTGGCAGAGGCAGCTAAAATGAAACTTTGAGAGTAGTGTCTAAAAGCTGCATTTAAAATCTGCACAGGCTCTTGTGCTCAAGTACTTGCAATTTATCAACAGCATCTGGAGAAATTAAGGTTGCAAAGTGCCAGTAAAAGTGATTGGAAGTTGGTCCTTTTGCTATGAGTAAGGTGCTGCGAGGGACCACAAGGACAGAGAAGTGAGTGAGGACTGCAGGTGCATAGCAAGAGGAGGAGGCACTGCCCAGTACCACCTCACTGGTCTTGTACGTGGATGCTGTGTTTCCCCACCACTTCTGTTGTCTTCCTAGCCAGAGGTCAGGAAGAGCTGAGCTGTCCTGGTCTCAAAGATTTTACGGGGGTTGCTCTCTTGAAACAAGTTCTGTCTCAGGTAAAAGCTCAGTTCCACACAGGGTGCAGAGAAGACTTCAACCGGTCAACGAAGGGAATAGAACCTCAGTTCCTTCCACACCCTGCTCCCGCAGTCCCTGTGCCCTCCTGGGAGCTTCCAAAGGCTCCAGGGACTGCAGCGGTGAGGAACTACCTCTGCCTTCGCCTGCATACTAGACATAGCAAATGGGTTCATGTCCTTTGTGGGTTTTTTCTGACAGAGCTTCACAGGTTGCCATCGCTTGGTCCTTAGTAGCTAGGTCTACCAGATAACTGCAAGCGAATTGGATGTGATACTGTGACAGAAGATTTTGAAAAAGCGAACAGCTACAGGGGCAATAGGTGTATTTGAACGAGGAAGCTGGAGAAGTAATTCTGTATGAACTTCTATGCTGGGAGTCTGTTTTTAAAGGATCTGCAAGTGCACTGTGGGTGCGTTAGCATGGAGACTGTACTCCCAGGTATCAATATTGCATTCAGACAAGCACTGTGATGCTGCAGAACTGCTTGGGTTCCTGATTTAATTTTGGTAATTAATCATTTGGACAGGCTTGCCTAAAGCCTGCTTGCCTTTACTTTGAAGAGCTGTAGCACCGTTCAGTCTGTCAGTAAATACCAGCCAGTGCAGAAGTGTTTCTGAAGCGTTTGAGGGTCAGAACTATAGCACAGTTCATAATGTAAACCTCAACGGGTGCAGCTGATCTGGTGGGCAAGGTGTTTCACAATCATCTTGTAACTTAGGATTTTTAATTTTCAGTACCTCAAAATCTAAGGACAACACGTCTTCAGTTACTCCTCCACCCGTGAGAAATGGCGGGCATGCAGGCACCGTCCAGAGCCAGTCCACAAGCAGCACTAACCAGCTTGCTGTGAATCAGCCGCAGAACGCAGCAGGTCCCAGTCCCCATTTGATGAGGAGAGGTTTGTTCACGTGGTTTTCAAGCCACTAAGTTACAATTCTTTATATACTGCAGCATTGCTTGTAAAGTAGCTTTATCAGTATCTCTTCCTCTATTCCAGACAATGATTTGATTTGCTTGCATTTCACTAAGCCCTAGCTAACTACATCTTTGGACTTTTGGACTCTCTCATGAATGCTGGTAGTAATGTTACCAGCGCTGTAGAACAATATCACTCACAGACTGTTGATTAGTAAACCTGGGTACGCATTTCTGTAGCTTGCTGTTGATACTGCTTTTATTTGATAATGCACCATTTCATTATGATAATGTACTTGAGTGTTCTTTTGCGCTATTAATTTCTTTCTTTCAGCATTTTGGTTTCACAGTACATGGCTGTGAAATCTCACCTCTTGTCTTCACAGCTGTTAAGAAGCCTGCGCCAGCCCCTCCCAAGCCAGCCAACCCACCGCCAGCGCAGCCAGCGAGCCAAAGTCCTGCCCCAGCTGCGCAGCCACCTTCTGTCTCTCCAAAGCCACCTGCTAGAAGTTCTTCTCCTCCTGCTCAGCATGCAAACCAAGGAGCAGCTCAGACCTCCGCTTCGCAGGTTTCCGCACCTCGGAGATACTCCAGCAGCCTCTCCCCCATACAGGCTCCCAGCCATCCACCACCACAGCCCCCAACACAGGCGACTCCTCCACTGCAGCCCAAATCAAACAGTCAAGCATCTCCTCCTGCTGCATCCAGCAGCGAGCATGGACTAGAGCAGCCCTGCTACACTCCTCCGCAGACTCCAACACCGCCCGATACACCCCCTCTAGGAAAACATAATGCTAGTTCCCCATCGCCACAGCCATCTAACCAAGAAAGCTCCCGGTCTCACTCTCCACCTCAGAGTGGGACACTGCCAAGGCCACGGCCGGTACCCAAACCCAGAAACAGACCTAGTGTTCCCCCTCCGCCTCATCCTCCTTCTCAGCTGGCTGGAGATGGTATTATTGCAAATCTCACGCAAACGGCTTCCAAAATAGTAACAGGTGAGTGGATTCGTTCGTATTCGCTGTCTCCTCAGGGACTGGAAATGGAGAAAATAATGCCTGTAGCTGTAAGTGAATTTTGGGGGGAAGAACTGAAAAGCACAAGTAACAGTTAAAATACTGAATTGTTCACTTCCAGTAAAAACGCTCACCCCCCTGTTCTGTGCACAAGGATTTGGGGCACTTCTTCAGTGAAGGCTTTCCTTCCTGAGGCAGAAGGGGTTGGGGGGAAGTGTAGGTTAGCTTGCTTTATTTTTTTTTCCTTCTTTGGAAGTAAAACACTATTATAGCAACCATCTCTCTGGGGCTTTCTCCAGGCTCAGCATCGTGGCAGTCGTCTACGCTTATACATCTGTTGCCAAAAAGCAGATATTTGTAGGAGGGAGAAGATGTAGCCAAGGGTAGTGTGTTTCAGCACATACAGAAGATAAGAAAATGGCAGAAGTGGTCACTGATATGTGTTCTCACATGTGTAACTCTGTATCTTAGGTCAATTTCTAGATAGATCGTCATATTTTAAATGCAGCTGCCTTTTTCTGTTTTGAGACATGCATGAAGTGAAAAGAAGCTTTCTGTCTTCACAGGAACTTCGTGAAGCTCGTAGTTGCTCGTTTGTTAGGGATAATGTTAATTTAAGTCTTGGGGGAGAAAAACGAAAATGTAGCTGCTGAAGACAGTGAAAACTGGCAGATCTTGAGATGTTTCCCTGCTGAGTCTCTGCTTATTTTAGGAAATTGTGAAGGAAGTGATAATGTAGGGGACTAATCCTTTTAAATCGACTTACGCTTAATAACGGTTAAAACTTTCCAATGACACTGCAGCTTCTCTAGAATAAGAACTAATGTATTGGAATGCAAAGTATAAATTCTGTTGCCTAACAGCTTTACCCCATGATGCCTTCACAGGTGGGGATGGTTACTGCGAATAAGGTTTGTACTGCCAGAAACATGCAATATAAGCTAAAATGCTCCTGCACAGCCATGTTTTATTTGTAGCTTTATTTTGTATATGCGCTTTGGAATACGTGCGCTCTGTCAATTCTGTTATCTCATTACTACATATCATTCTGTTTGTAAGAGGTTTTATGAGCTATGCTGCTTAATGGTAATAGTCCTGTGAACATTAAGTTATTCCTTAAAACAAATTATAAGGATAACTACAATGGAGTAACGCTTCACACACAGTCACCAGAACCACTAGTCCACAAGTCAGGTGTGAAGCAGTGATCTGTTTAAAACAGGTTTGTTCTTGTCAGTGCAGGCACAGATTGAAGCTCATGGCTTTTCCTTCAGTTCGGGATTTTGGTTGCATTTTGATGTAGCTTCACTTTAGGCTTTCAGTTATTTTTAACTACTTGGAATTTACTTGGCAAAATACATGCTCATGTGACTAAACCCTTTGCAGACGAGCACCCAGCAGCACAGCAGCATCTGTGTTCTGGCACGTTTGCATTCTGTCAGCTCCAGCCTCACTAATAGTCCTAGTCCGTTCGATCCCAGCTGCCACCCGACACGTTAATGGTCTTACTGTTCGTTTGTAGGGGGCTAGAGGTGCTGCCTTTTTAAGGTAACAACTGCATGACAAGCTGGAAAAGTTGAGGCTGCATTCTTGAATTATTTCAAGATTTGACTGCTTACAGGAAAGATACTGAAACCAGTATCGGATTGCCAAGTTAGGCTGGAAGTACACTTTTCTTAAAATCGAGAAGCTAGCAGTAAATTAGCTGCTTAAGCAACTAAAAAGTAGCTTTCCTTTTTAAAACAACAGACTTTTCCTTATTGTACTTCTGTTCTTTTTGTCAGTATCTTTAAAATATAAGAACAATTTATTTCAAAACTGAATTTGGAAATAAGGCTGGGGTCTGGATCTTCCCAGCACTTACAAAGAAGTGAAGACTGGGAGCTGTGCTGAGGAGTTAGAGTTAAGGAAAGACTTAATTTCAAAGTCGTGTTTCCATAGGTTGACCACGTTTGTTTCCACTTGGGAATTTTTCTGAAATTGCTTGAATGATAGCAGACTGGCAGGATTTGTTTTACCCCGGTGTAGCTGGAGAAGCCCTCTCAGTGGTGCACGGCTGGTGCAGGGGCTGCTTCGTTAGCGGGGCAGTTGGGGTTGCTCGGGGGAAGCATCTGCTGCAGGGGAGCGATTGGCACGGCGGAGGCCGTGCACGGGCCGTGGAGGAGAAGGGAGAGCCGACCCCGCTCCTCGGCGAGGTGAGAGGCAGAGCACAGGCACGCAGCTGCCCCGTAGTCTGGGGAAGCACCACAAAGCGCTGAAAGCAGCAGTGTTGAAGCAAACGGTGTCAAAACTGGAGAGACTTAATATCATTCTTGTGCACACCGCGCAAATTGGCCGTGTAAACTGTGAACGGTAAATGACAGGACGGAGGCTGCCATGCAGGAAAGCCAGGGAAAGCAAGCTGATGGTGAAGGATTCTCCAGCAAAACTGATAAAGGAACCTAGAAAATCTGGTGTGTTGTGCGAAGAAAACCACCTGGGGAGCAGCTGAAGTGATGATGCTCCGACTTACATGCAGCAGTACACTCACTACAGAATCATCCACTTTTCCAGATTGATCATAAAAAAGAATCAGTCTTTTTTAAAGGGTTAATATTTGTTGTGAATTAACACCGGTGCGTATTACATAAGAGTATCTGCTCTAACATTTACACGTGCACAGATAAGCATTTATTATAGACTGACTTACCTAATTCACAATGTGAAATAGCTGGTTTTAATTTTAACCTTAAAGAATGGAGCAAGGGAAGACATGGGAATAATGGAAGCCAAAATTAAGTTGCCAGCAAACTTCTTATCGGAACAGGAATTCTGAATTGTTTGCAGGATACTGCCGGTTCCTTTGTCCATCTACTGGACTTTAGTAATGCCTCAAATTCTATTTATGGTATTAAAGTCATAAGCCCTAGAAAAGAATATTCTAATCAAAAATTTTATTAAATAATCTAGATGTTTGACCTGCATTCAGTAGGAACTGTATTGGAAAGTTCAATGGTAAGGAAAAGGCATATGATTGGCCAAAAATGTTGCTAATTCATAATCATGTGTGTGCTAATGCCCACTACTAACCTGTCACAAATAACACTGCTTGCTTGCATCGTCGTTAGCGTGGCATGCAAAAAGAATGGCTGTTTGATGCTTGCTCTTGCATTAACGTACTAAAAGTGTTGGAGACTCGAATGTGTAAAGTTGTTTGTGTTTTGACTGCCCAGTTTCACATTGTACTTCTTCCACGTACGGAAGAGCCTATCTAGAAATCCGTGGGTGTGATACAGGGGTTCATGTTGTATTGGCTGTAGCTGTACCATTCTCTGTCACAAACACTCCTTTCCTGTGTCACCTCACATTTCCAGTTACCCCCCTTTCCGATTCATCCTTCAGCATGCGGTCATGGTAGGGAGAACCTCCGTGCCTGCGTCTAAAGTTGAAGTACACCTTCTGACCTGTGCTTAAAGGAGAGCTCGGAGGTGGCAGTAGGTACTGCTGGGTACTTGGGAGAAGGCAGTGCCTCTGCTCCTCGGATGCTGTGCCCATCTCTTCTGTGGTCAAGCTCAGCATGGAACATTTTGAGTAAGGGAAAAATGCATGAAGGATTTGGGAACTCACACGATTGCAGTTTATTATTCTGTGTAATGTTGCTTCTGTTAGCAATAGTAAAAATGACTAAAAAGATCTAAAGTTTAAATCAGCTGACTTAGAAGTACTTGAACTTGCATCTGTTGTGGACACAACAGTTATACAGTATAGTTGGGATAGAGGAGAGCTGCTGACATATGAAACTTGGTTTCATGGATTGGGGACTTATTTTAAACACATGAATGTGAACCAAAGTGAAAAGGTTTGGTTTTTAAGTAGCTCCGGTAATTATTTCTTCATTGCTGTCAAAGGTACATTGAACAGTGGTCGTCTTGTAGGTGCCACAAGGCACAGTCCAGTAACCAGGGCACGGACTTCCAAAATGGGAATGAGGTGTGGGGAGAGAAAGCTGTTTAAAAACTTCCCCCAGATGATCGTGTTTTACAAGTCGTGACAGTGCTGATGGCTTGTTCTGTGCCATTTCCCACTGAAAAGCGGCCTTAGCAGAGTGTGGCTCTCCCCAAGGCGGTGGTACGAGACTTGGGAGAGAATTTATAGTTCACACCTCACCAGAAGCCATAAATCCCGGAGTCACGTTTGTGGGGAGGCTGCAGCAGTAGGGATGAGCACGCTGAAGTGCCCTGCACGAGACAAGCCAGCTGGGGTCAGGCCGCGCCGCGAGCAGCACCCCGGGGTGCGAGGCTGCTGCCCGCTGCGGGAGCCTGGCCGAGGGCGAAGCAGGGGCGGCTGCACTCTGGCTCGAGGCCTGTGGCTGCTTTCACCTCTTCCATGGCATGGAGCTCGGAACATTTATAAAATAACTTCTGAGCTAAATTTCAGACTTAATGCTTGAGATATGAGCCACAGTCTTTATAGGATGCCTGTCTGTGCCACCTACGTTCAAAAGCAAGGTGTTCATTTGGATTCTTTATTAAGTGATCTGAATAATTTTCTATTTGGAACAGCTGCTGGATTGCAGTGATGTTGTACTATATTACCAATTAGCTTTCCAAAATACTGACTTAGGATTTTCAGCTATAGTTTTTTGAGCTGTTACCAATTTTTCTGGTCTTCTAACTACCAGTGCATTCACCAGAAATGCAACATTTTGAGGTCCTTCTTGCATACTGTGGCTTGAACAAAATTCAGCTCAGAAGAGGCAAAAAACGTGATGTTCCCTGTTATAGACAGGAAAAGGGTTTAATCTGTGTTTGGTTGAAATTGTTTCTTCTTGTGTCAGTGCCTCATTTTGACACCATACGTGTTCCCATTGCTTCTGAGAGTCGCAGGCAGAGGTTGCCTGGCTGATCATTTAGGAGCCAGATTTTTTTGCTGAATGACCATTGTGTTTTGAGGTGAAAGTCCGGAGTAACATATCACTCCTAAGGGGCACTGAGAAATCCGATACTAAAATGTACTTGCTGTCTTCCATTCTTCAGAAAGAAATGTTTTTCTTTTATTATGTACAAGACTAAAAAAGATATGTAGGAGAAGCAGCTGAAACACAAGCTTTTTAGTCCGGCTTAGCCTGTTGGTGTCCATGTGGGCACGTGCACGTATGTGCCAGGCCTCTGTCTGAAAAGCCTCCGTGGAGCGTTCCTTTGGCCGCTCTTCCGAAGGAGATGCTCCAGAGATAGACTGGTGAGGGAGATGCCGCTGTCCAGGCTGCTAAACTTGCTGTTCGTTTTTTGTGCAGACTCCAGTTCCAGTATTCAAGAACCACTTCAAACCCCTTCTTCAGAGCTCCTTACAGAGACAGCGAGCAAAGAACTGCACAACCACCTCGTGCTCGATATTGACAATGACACAGAAAGCACTGCTCTGTAATGGAAACTCTCGGCCTTTTGGAAGGTTCCTCTCCAGGTGGGAAAACTCGCAGGCCTCACAGGGAAAAGCTTCTTTTGACGATGTGGCAAAACAGTGTAAGTTGTGACTTGTGCATCACGGAGAAAGCGATCTAGCCATTCAGAAGAAGTTTAATGATCTGTGTCTCAGCAATGGTTTTCAAAACCTTGGATGGAAGGAATTAATTACCGCAGAAACTTGCATAGGAAGCATAATTGTTGCTAATACAGATGGTATTAGCAGCAATTCCAAAAGAGTAAGCAGCAGAACATTAGTTATTTAAAGTGCATGTATTATGGAAATAATCTTTTTAATGTCACGGTTAGACTTTTATTTCTAGTTCTTAGACATTACAAGGAGATGCCTTGCAAGAGACATTCCCTCTCTGATTTGCTGCATTCTTTTTAAAACATGAACCAAAAAACGCCAGAGTGCTGGTGGCGGCTGCTGGTTATCGGTCGCCTCGTCAAAACTGTGGATGTGTTCTAGTGCCTTGAAGGACTGTCATACTGTAGAAGGAAACTTCCTGTATCTTTAATCATTTCATGGCTACTTAATGATCAGTACTTAATACTTATTTCATAGTTATTTGTATTAACCAAGCCTGCTTTTGTTTATGTGAAACTTGCAACTGCTTCAGGCTGAAACTGTGGCAGTGGGTTTTGTGCTTTCATTGAAAACGGTTGAATTTCGAAAGAACTTTGAAACAGCTGTTTGGATTCATCAGTTGGGTGAACATTTATAAAATTAAAGATTGTCTTTTGTCAACTTCAGGCATCTTTATTCGAGTTTGTGAGTGACACTGGTTACACTGCTGTTCCCTGGGCTTTGCAGCTCAGGCGTTGCTGTGAAGGGCTGTGGTGGGAGCACCCTGGGAGTGAAGAGGCGTCTGTTCTTTAACGTGTAGATTGGTGTTAAAGGAGTCCGGCTGCGGAGAGGAACTCTGGGTGCAGCCTCTCTCGTGCAGAGAAGTGCGATGGAACAGGCCACACAACTTCTGCAAATCAGAGGGAGGAAGGGGAGAGGAAACCAGCCAATTGAGGTAACTTCATAGAACTAGTTGAATTAATTTACTTAAACTACAAATTCCTTAATGCTCCATAATAGTTTTTATTGAAGTTATTAAGCTAGACCTCAGGCTTAACTACAAAATAAAACTGCATTTTTTAAAGGCCTTGACAAGACACATTGCATATATTCTAGTTGCTCTTGTTGATGTCCCAGTTTGGAATCCCAGTGGCTGCCCAGTTGTTTGCTGTTCAGACATCTCTTAACAGGGAAGATGACCCCTGTTAGCGGGCGCAGACCCGCTTTCCTCTGTCACTACACCAGCAGTGTAACAAACTCCTGTAACTAAAAACTCAGCGTTATCAGCCAAAAATTCTAGTTATGTTACTGAATTTGATGTTTCCCTCTCAAACTGTAAGCAGTGTACCTGAATCCAGGGCAGGCTGCGAAGGGCTTAAGTAAATTCTCAGAAAATCTTCTGGACTTGCACATTCTTCAGCATTACACACAGTCGATTGTCTCTGTGGGGATTAGCAGCTCGGGTGCAAGAGCGTGCACGCTCTCATTCGCATCCTCGCTGTCATCCTTGAGAACGAACAGCATAGTTGAGTTCAGTTATAATAAGAGCAGTTAAATGCATGCAGTGTGACACAGTGGACGTTGAGGAAATGCACCCTGCTCTCCCGAACACAGCTGCACCCGCTGTTCCTTGGAGCACGCAGCAACGGGCAGGGCACGAGGCAGCGTAAGGCATCGGCTTCGTGAGTGGCTTTCACCTGGCCTTAAGCTGTGTTGGTGCCATTGCTCAGTTAATCAATTGGCTGCACAAAATAATGCTACAGAGGTCTAGAAAGAAACCTGGAATAAAATAATGAGGTTTTGTAATGCTTTAACACTGCTTCTGGAGTCCTCTGGGGTGTACGTACTTGTAAACTCTGCTTGAAAGACTAGCATGGCTGCTTGCTGGTGTGATCTGGGGAGACCTTGGGGGGTAAACTAGGTGAGTTTCTTACAGCTCAGTTACTGGAAGTTTACCTCTGAACTCTGAATGCAGGCTGCCAGTTCGAGTAGGAGGGTAAGGCACTCTGCGACCGCCTCTGCCGTAGACTGTGGCTGCGTCGAGCCTGGTGGACGTGTCACGGGAGACGTCGCTGTCGCCGCATACCAGTCTGGGAACAGTCTGGTGGGGATGTTATGTGCCACCACTAAAACCTTAATTTCCTGGAGTAAAGCACTGTGTGGAAAGAGTGAATTCCATCCTGAAGTACAGCAAGGAGTTTTTACCAGAAGGTCAGGTTTCATCAACTGAGCAGGGAGTTGTTTGCATTCCTAGGGCTATGCTGGGGGAGTGGATGCACCGGTGTGGTGCCCCCTCCCTGCCCAGCTGGCGGAAGCCTTCTCTAATTGCCTCTGATGGGCTGTGCGAGGGTCTCGAGTGGCCTGGTCGAGTGTGAGGGTAGGAAACCAGCAAAAGGGCAGAGGGATTTAATAAAGAAATGCAGGTGTGTGATGGTAGCTTGCTTTGATAGGAATTCTGTTTACAGCAAAGAAAACGATGCAGCTTTTGTGAACCTGGATTTCAGTGAATTAATACGGAGTGCCAGAGAAACACCCAGGTTAAGGTAAAGCAAATAACTGGCTGAACGCTGTGGTACTGGGTAGGTGGTGTTGAAAGGGCAAACAGGAGGCTGGAAGGCAGTGACTAATACCATGAAGGTAATTTTTGGAATTCCAGTACGTACATCTACAAGCATTTACAAAGCAGGGTACAGAAATAATAACAACCTTCCTAAGGAAGGAATTTTCCTATTTTCTGAAATCTGTGAAGGGTGTTGATAGTTGGAGTCTTGGTGTCTTGGAGATGGACCCCAGCGCAGAGGGCTGGGCAAGAGCCTGCTGGCAGCTGGTGTGTCGGCTTGGCTGGAAAATGTCACCAGGTATGCAGTGGGAGAATGCAGGCTGGTACAGTTAATGCTCGCTTTAACCTTAAGGAAGCGTCCTACCGCTGTGCCTAAAACTTTGTTTCCTCTAAGTGAAATGGAACACTTACCTATGACCTTGATTTTGGAGAGAAGCTAAATCCTGGATGATGAGATGGATTGTGCTACTGCAGGACTGCAGAGGAAAGGGTAGAGTTTTTACAGAACTATGTATTACAAACTAATTTGTGAATATAAAAATAATTCATCAGCTGCCCTACATGGGCTTTCCCTTTGGGTCGCAGCGCTGGGGACAACACACGTTGTTCCTGTTGTGTCTGCTGGCACATGTCATCCAGCTGTGGGAGAATAATGTCCCAGGGCAGTTAGCTGAAGGAGGGAAGCTGCTGAACCCACCGCTGCGGTACTCGGGTCTCTAAGATGATGTATGGAGTAAGGGATGGTTTGCATGTGTGGTCAGCTGGAGCTTGGAAGCCCAGTTTGTACCAAGATGAATCAAGGTTACTTCATCTCACTAGGAATGCACGTAACTTACCTCTACTACATGGCAGATAGAGCTGGAGCAAAGCAGTAGCAGGCCTGAGACGTGTTCTCTGGAGTGGTCTTCTAATGCACGTTCAAACAATCCTCTGTGATAACCTCATTTCAAAAGAAAAACTGGCAGTTGGTCACATGGTTTGTGGTGACAGTTCCAGCACGTCAGTGGCGTGTGGCCTGTTCTGCGCGCGCTCTGCTGCCGCAGCAAGCACCTTCACCGGCGATGCTTTACCGGTCAGAAGAACCACGAAGGCCCTGCTACTGTGGGAACCTTGTCTTGACATACGTGGCAATGCAGTCCACGTTAGCTCCTAAAACTGCACCAAAACCTGTGATATTTCAGCAGCTGAAGTCTAAAACTCCCACTAGTGTTTGTTTACTCTAAAGATGTCGTTAAACTTTGTTGATGTGGATACAAATGAGCTCTTCCAAGGCCTTGCACGTGCGGCTGAACCCTTGCCTCTGCTGGACACGGGCACCAGCTGATACAGGGGGGTAAAAAACTGGTTGTACTGCATCATCCCATCAGACAAAACATCCGGCACAGCTCAGCTGGCTGAGAAAGCCAAAGCTGGTTGCAAAAAACAATATCAGACTTTAAAAAAACGTGTGTCTCTTAGGGTTTCTAACAGCTGTGTTTCATTTGCTTAGGGAATATTCCCAAGCAACAAGACTCTTTACATGGTCTAACAAAAGAGTATTTTCTTATTTCGTGGGCTGCTACAAGGCTCAGCTGTATCGTGGCTCTACACTGCCCACCACCTTCCAAGCTTTCGCAGGCACCGTTTGCCACAGCCCTGCCCTGTTCCGTGTCTTCTGAGGAAGTTCGTGCCAGAGCTGAGCGTGCAGGTGGGAGCATGGCGGGCGGCAGGCCCCGAGCCCAGCGCCCACCCGGCCGGCGGAGTTGGACGGGCAGGTGAGTGTCCCCCGTGTCCCCTCCCGGCCTGGGGAGCAGCCGTGGGTCCCGCTGGGCACCCACCTGCCACCTCAGCCACTGCTGCCGCCGTGCCCAGCCGCGCCAGCACCAGCAGCCTGTGGAGCAGGACCTGGCCCTGCCAGGGAGTCGAGGTGAGGCGGCTGCTCGCCCGCCCGGCCCCGCGCCTGGGGGGACCCCTGGCCCCGCCGCCCCCCA
>Ga0065711_1002009_pt1 | contig 37382 bp, 20 predicted proteins | sample Hoacrofraction12_FD_59098 | JGI IMG/M metagenome (GOLD analysis project Ga0065711, IMG submission 59098) | Hoatzin crop microbial communities from Cojedes, Venezuela - Epithelial fraction 12 v2 (version 2) | ecosystem: Host-associated > Birds > Digestive system > Esophagus > Crop | place...
AAGACCCGCCTGGACAAGGTCCTCTGCCGCCTGCTGTAGGTGACCCTGCTTCGGCAGGAGGGTTGGACTAGATGACCCACAGAGGTCCCTTCCAACCCCTAACATTCTGTGATTCTGTGATTCTGTAACAGCTCAAGTGATTCTGAAGGGTCCTACAAACTGGTAGAGTTTCTTGTAGATTAAATGAAAATGTAACATTAGCACAGCATTATATTCTCAGGAAATTCTGGGATTTACAGTACACCTCCAAAAGGAGAAAGGCTTGCCATCATCAAATAAAAAAAGTACATGCAATTACTTCAGTTACTGTCTACTTGTAAGAGGGCTTATTATACATATTTTCCTGGAATCCCACCAAAAGCACTGAGGCACAAAATTACTGACTAATTGCTAAAATGCTGAAACCATGTTGAGGATGGCAAGAATCCATGTTCTTTCAGGTTTTCTTTATAAACATACCACATAGTAACAAAACAGAAGAGAATCCTTTATTTGCAATGCTATATTATATCTACAGTAAAAAAAAAATATACACCAGATATTTCATGTTTTAGTTATACTCTGTTAATCCCAAACATTTACCATTCCCACTTAAACTAATGGAATATCATTGGAAGTTATTTTTCTTTTTTTCTTGAGTGGATATCTAAACCAGCATTGCCACAAGAAATCTTAAAGAGCAGTAATGATTTACAGATGTCTTCTGTTAATATCTATTAAACACTAAAAAGTGATTGATACAGGAGGAAATGGAATAAGTTTATTCATCTTAGTTATATTTCTGTTGCAAAAATAGATATCTTCTTGTTTCCATGAATCCATGTTTCTGGACAGCTGGTAGGAATCATTTTACAGAGTAACGTCATTACAGATTTGCACACATTTTTTACATATAAAGAATGATAGAAAGATCATGTAGATTTGACAATTAAAAAACCCAAATTCATTAACTGGAAATCAAATTACAAAATAAATTTCTCATATTGTCTTTGGTCTTTGTTCAAGTGTAGCTACCATTGAAGCAAAGGAAGGCACATATAATAGAACCTGAAAGCTGTGGTGGCAGACAGCAAAACTGTTCTCCGATGCCCTTAGGTAATGTATTTCTTGGCAGGATAGCTTTGTAACAGAGCAAAATGTTGCCTTGAAGATATATGTGAGCAGATTCCACAGGCATAATGGCTTTTACCAGTCCTAAGTGAAGATCATACTCACAGATGTCCCAGCAACTCCAGATTTCTGCCCGGCATGCTGCTTCACGGATAACACTCAGAGAGGCATGTAGATGGGGTATTCAGCACATGCAATACCTCTGTTGCCTCTTGGACTCTCCCGTGCTGACCAAGAGGCAGCTGAGGACTGCCTAATGGAAGTGCAGGCAAGTGGCTTTCATGCTGGGAGATAGCTTCATCAAGAAGAAAAAGCAGAGGCTCATGAAGTAATTCCTACCAAAGCAATAAGTAGGTACTGATGGTGCTGCTTCAGTGTGAAAAAATAGGGACGAATCTGGCATGTTGGATGTTATTTTGGCTAGTTTATGAATCTACCTGAAAGAAAGCGTAGGACTGGACAAATAAGCTAATATACAGTACTACGAATCACCCTTTTAAAGCCTATGGAGGGAGCTTGGTCTAGAGTAGTTGCTATGAAGTTTACGGAGAAGATGGTATTGGTTTCCTGTGGGTTTATGCATTTCTGGTTGTCCTCCTTGATGTTTGTCTCACTACCAAGGGACAGCCTTTTGAAGTCAATACAAATTTGAATACAAATTACAGAATTTGCTTTCCACTTTTTAAATTACAGCTTTAAAATTATTCATCTATCTTGAAGTGGAAAATGGCTATGTGTTTAAACCTTTGACTATTCAGGGCTGGAGGCATATCTCATTCTTACCCCATCTGAAGTGAAGATTTCATTGGTGAGGTGGGGGCTCGTTACAGTTCCCACTTGCCCTTCTTGTACCACTATGCTGTTATGAAAATGCTGCGTCACGTCGTGCATTATTTCCCTCACAACAGATATCAAATTTTAGAGCAAACATAGTGAGGGATACATAATACCGTATCGCGTTTAAAGTATCCTTCCATTTTTCTTTTTAAAAATGATGTGGAAATGCATACTGTAAACTAGCCATTGGCAGTCTTTTTTTTCTCTCTCTGATATATTTCTGTGTATATCAGATTTAAATTGCTAGCACACACACTTTCCCAAGTGTTCGCATTCATTACAAGCTATGAAGATAATCTTAAAACCTGTGGGTATCAGAAATGCTTCAGTAGTTTTGATCTGTGGTCTTGTGCTCTTCAGACTCTGGCTTTATATTGCTGCTAAATGATGTCTAACCCTGTATATGCAGGTCTATACTTTACAGTGCATTGTAATCTTAGCAAAAAGATACAGTGATATCAAAAGTACCTCTTAAATTCTTTGGTCACACTGATCTCTAGTGGTAAGGTATTGAAAACATCTTAAAAGGTACAAAAATATCATATGCAGTTACAATTTTATTAAGAATCTGTCACAGACAGATGACTTATTTCTCTAAAACACAAGGTGAGTCTACTTTTATTTCCACAATGTATGCTAATTGTCTACTGAGGATGAATATGCACATTTAATACTATATACAATATAATGTTGTATTTTATAATTAAAATATAATTAAAACATGTAGGACAAGATATTATATTTAATAGCTTGATACTGATAAACCAATGTACTTATATACATAAGTATATACATATGCCTAGATACATATTTTTATCTATAAGTGTATGTATGTGTATTTGACAGTCATTTAGTGTTACCTGGTGTGCAGACACTTCTGATTTAATTGCATTTTCATTCTAGAGAACACTGTTTGAACAACCTTGTGGTTCATCTGCAATGTAACATTAAACGTAAGTACATATACTCTGGGAATATTTCACACGGATATCAAATTGTTCAGTCCATAAAGCCTAATGTTTATAGTTTGAATTGAAAGGTTAGAGAATGGACTATAAAAGCTATACTCGTAATGACATAAACACAGGAAAATTTACAGTCTTCACTTGTTTTCAGAGTTAAGTATACACTAGAGATGGGTCTATACTGAAAATACATATATAAAAACTCCAGAAGGTGTGAAGAAAGAACACATCTAAATCCAAGTTATAAAGCTGATCTTGATTTCAGTTATAAAACACCACACTTTTTGTGCAGTAATAGTATTTTTGAATAGCAGTTCAGATACTACAAAGACTATTTTTCCAAGAATGCTAGCTAGTCTAATAAAACATGCTATAAACCCCTAAAAATCTACATTTTTTTTTTTAATTTTAGCTTGTGGAAAACACCTGGTAACTCAGAACAATGGAACAAGGATTGTAGGTGGAAGTGATGCCAGAAGAGAGGCTTGGCCTTGGATGGTCTCACTCCATTTTAATTCCGGACCTTCTTGCGGAGCTTCCCTTGTCAGTGATGAATGGCTGGTGACAGCAGCCCACTGTGCATATGGGTAATGTTCACTGCACTCAGAAGCTAACACCCCCATAACATGCAAGTAGCCAAACGGTGGATAGGCGTCAGTAAAGCTGGGCTGAATTATGACCTGAGCCATTGATCAGTCCTGGATGAAGCAAAACACACTTTCAAAGGATCATACTAGAATCACTGGGGAGCGGCACTCTTTAGAGGGTTTCTAGATGTTTACTTTAGAATGAATTCAATATAAATTCACAAGTGCCTCTTTCTCTCCACTGACTCCAGGGCATCTTTCCAACTAGCTGAGATGTCCATATGACCATCCACACCATGTCTTTCCGTTTTTATTTTAATGCTGACGAAACACTTCTTTTATGTGCAGGTTCACTAAGGAGGCATCAGATTATAAATAATTTGTGACACTGATATAAAAAATTAACAACTAGCTCACTGTTTAATTACTGTGTTTTGAATCACTTGTGGGCTCAGCTAAAAGCTCCTTACCTTTCTGGTAAGCCCCCAGACCTTACTTTAAAGCAGAGAATCATGGAAACTACTCAGCATTTCCTGAACAATGAAGAATTGCACTTTAAATATATGGTACTAATACTGAGCATTTGCACTTAACCCATAATTAATGGGGGCCTCCATTAATTAGTTGAATCTCTGCCACTGGTACAAAGGATGACATCATACCTCATAAAGGTAAACTTGGTGTTGCCTGTTCCTCCTGTATATTATCATAAATTGATCAAGATTTACTGTGCATCATTGGAATGAGTTTTGATTTATATGCATTGATTAGGCAATATTGGATATCCTTTTAAATATTTTCCAGGGTTTGCTTCCATAACATCTATAAAAATAAGTGCTGTAGAAGACACCTAGAAACTGGAATGGCAAAAAAAGAAATATTAATATCCAAAATTATAGTCGAGCTTTCATTATAAATAGCTAAGTAGTAAGGCAGTGAAAACCATGCCAATACATTAACCCTGCCTCATTGCATGACAGGAGGTATATTCCACACAAAGACACTGAAATGAGAAGGATCAAGCCCTCTTAGTTTTCACACAATAAATCCACATCTGTCTTGGTACTTCCTTTTCACTTAAATCATCTGTTTTCACTGAAATCTCACTTTATAATCTTCACTTGGCTGGAATGTTCCTACATGGGAACTTGCAGTTTCACACCTTAATTCTGATATCTAAATTAAAAACTAGTTTAGAACAAGATAATCTCTTGATGTCAAACCAAAAGATCAGCAGAAAACAATTCAGTACAACAACTAGGCTGAAAACATATTTTTGAAACTATGCTGGTTGATTAAAAAATAGCAAATAATTAAGTTCTGTAACTTAAATACAGCCTTGAGCCAGCATGCATAGCTCAGCAAAAACTGCAGATTGTGTCATATTTTGTCTTAGCATATCTTTGTCAATTTAGATTAAAAATTAAGAGATCAGTTTTCTGAGTCTATGAGTTGCAGCATTTGCAACGAAATTTTAGACCTATTATTCTTCAGATACTCCGTAATAATTTTCTAACTGGGACTGATATTAATTGCCTGGTGGGCAGTCAGCTGTATCCCTCACAGTGTTTAAAAAGCCATAGTAATTTACTTAATGTATTTTCCTTTGCACTACTGTCTGATTAATTCTTTATAAATAATGTATTATAAACTTAATATAAAAAATCAACCACATATTTCTACAGTATGGATGTTTAAGATAGTATTACATAAAATAGTAAGCACATCTGATACATTCTATGTATTTTGTAAAAAAGTGCAAATGCTATGAATTACCATGGGGTTAAAGATTACCATTTTACCTAACATATTTTCCAAAACTTTCATTAAACATGCATAATTGCGAATATTCCTTGCAACTTCTAGGAGACAATTAAAACCATCTCAATGGAAAGCAGTTCTTGGCTTGTATGTCCAATCAGATACGACACAGTCTTCAACAGTAGTTCGAAACATCGATCATATAGTTATAAATCCTCATTACATGAAGCGTACAAAAGATAGTGACATTGCTCTCATGCACCTTCAACAGAAAGTGCAATATACAGGTGAGTTGTTATTTTCCCATAAACAAGATTTACTCTTTTATGGAAAACTCTGCTAAATATATGAGGGTGATGGGGTGGCTGTACATTTTTTACAACATAATCATTCTGGAGACAGTACAGTACTTCCTGTATGTTGTGCCCAAAAAGTGGGTTTGAGTTGCTGAACATTTTCTTATGTGACTTCGTAAAAACCTGAACACAGGGAAGAGGTTGCAACCGATTGCTTCTTTCTCATTTGCAGATTACATACAACCTATCTGTTTACCAGAAGAAAATCAACAGTTTTTGCCAGGAATTAACTGCTCCATTGCTGGCTGGGGTAGTATTACTAACGAAGGTAGGTCATCTGCTTGGAAAATTATGACAGACATGAAGCTGAGAGGGAAAGCTTGCTCCTGATTCTAGAAGGGTTGCTAAGGCCCAACAGTTTAAAGAAGCTCTCATCCATAAGAAAATTTGGGAACTATCTCCCTCCATGTTCTTTCTCTAAAGCAAAGGAATAGAGTTATAACATTAACATTAGAAAAAAATTTATGTATCTAAGATCATTAAATTATGAAAAAACCTTATTGCATCCCCTTAGAAGTTATGATGACTACTCTTCTCAGTATGAAATACGTACACCTTATTTCCAAATATTGGGTGGGGGAGGAGAATATTAGTCTTTCTGACAATGTGCAAATGATTTTGCCCAGAAGTCAAGAAGACTGACTGTTGTGTGAAATCTATGTTCTCTTGGTACATCACATGCTCCAGGTTTGGAGTGTCTGTGAAATAATAAACATGCCATTTCACTTCCACAGTTGCTTGCACACATTTGCTTCTACATTTTCAGAATAAAATTGCATTTGAAATTTTGGGTAGCAGTTAGTAACAGAAATTTTTATAAAAACTTTAAATACTCGATCAAAGTTATACAATGAATAGTGAGGAAACATTGGACAATCCAAGCTCCAAAGCCCTTAATTATCCCTTAGATCTCCCCCCCAGTGAGTTCATAGTCATTGATTTTAGTAATCTTGATTTAATTATAACCAAATTCAGTCCCATTACACAAATGAAAGACAGAAATCGGTTAATGAGCACCATTTAACCAATGACTCTGTTACAGGGGTATAAGCCTCAATAATACGGTGGTGAGGCAGGGCTTCCTGCTCCTCGGTAGCATGCCCAGTATGCTGGAACAGGAACAAAACCAATGGTGTTCAAAGTGGGATGTACATATTTATTACAGTGGGTAAATGTACTTTGTATTTTCATCAGGTGTCACTTCAGATATATTGCAAGAAGCAGAGGTCCCTCTCATTTCAAATGAAAAATGCCAACAACAGATGCCAGAATACAATATTACTGAAAATATGATCTGTGCGGGATATGACATAGGAGGAGTAGATTCCTGTCAGGTAAATACAAGAAACTCATTTCCACTGCCAGCACACACCACATCTAATTACTGAATAAAATGCTCCCTAATCCTCCCATCATTAAAACCAGGAGGATACAAGTTGAAAAGATAAAAAACTTCTTTGTGTCATCTTGACATAAACAATCATGGACAGTGATAAATATGAGGACTGGAAATTTTCTGCACTAAGCTTTGAATAATTACTGCTAAGTACTTCCATGAAGGAAAAAGGGACATGCTTAGGGAAAAGCAGAGTACAGAGAAATAAATACCAAATAGATTGAAGTCTCAGAAATGCTTCACACAGGGAAAGAGAGAGCGCAATGATGCTTTTCCCCAGGATCTGTGGACACTGGAGACCTTTTGTAAGTGGATGCCACTGTATTTTGGAGAGGCTGCCTTTCTTCATTGATCTCATATGCTCCTTCCTGAGGATCTAGTTTTTATTCATTCCAGCTCTGCTTATAACACACTGTTTCTCTTTGAGGATGTAGTCAGAGTTGGCTGTCATATAATTTTTCTTCCAACAATATGGAGTCTATGGCATGGAGACTGGCTGGTTCTCCTCAAGTCTGATAAGAAGCACTATCACATAATTGCTTTTGCCCTGCCCTCACAACCTAAGCCTTCCTTAGATGGAGTGACTTTGGCTACTTTAGTCTTGAAGGAGGAGTGTATGCAAGCCTAATTTCACGTGCCACTCCTTCGCCCTCTGTGGCTTTCCTCTTTCCATTTTGCCTTCTGAACCTCATACTGAAAAAAACCAATGTAGCATCATAGGCTGTGAGGTGAACGAAATTTTGTCTCCCACACTCTATTGCAATGCTACATCTACTAAACTATTGAGAAGAAGGTGTTAGAAAAGCACATCTCCTCTTCTGGCAATCTTGCCATCTTTTTATCTAAATTTGAAATTGCAGAAACTCTAGAGTGACTGAAAATAGAATTTCATTTTGGCTGCATAGATTCAATTAAAAAATAATCCTATACATTTACCCAGGCTTTGTGAAAGATGAATGGCTAAATATGAAATTAACCAGCAAAATAAACATTTGAAACCCAGCCCTGTATTGAAAGACTGATAAGTGCTTAAGATCAAATCCTTAAAAAAAAAAAAGAAACAAAGGAAAGGGTTTATCTCAAGAACTTTTCCACATGGAATAATTCATATTGTTCTCACTTCTGGTGCTCAAGACATATAGGGGTACAATGTCTACAATTAAGGATCAAAACAAACAAACCATTCTAAACAGGCTCTGCTTCAGAGTCGACATTGTTCACTCTTAACTTTTGAATTTCGTATTACAGGGAGATTCAGGTGGCCCTCTGACATCTGAAGATGGTGACAAGTGTTTTTTGGTTGGTGTAACGTCATTTGGCTATGAGTGTGCACTTCCCAAACGACCTGGAGTGTATGTTCGAGTCACCATGTTTGTGGATTGGATAAAAAAAGTCATCTATTAGCTTGATTTTTTTTAATGATAGAAATAGAATTTAGAGGTTAAAAGTAAGCCACTGTATAATGATGTAAACCAGACTGGCATTCCAATCTCACAGTTAGAAAAACTGAATAAATATTTAATTTTGGGGGAGGAAAGTATTAATAATTGAAAACTCCATTATTAATTGAAAGCAATATTTCAAAACAGATGCTGTGGTTTTGTTAATAAATAGTTTGGTCATTTTACCTTTTCTTTTATATGAGACCATGGGGAAACAGTTTCTTTGAACACCAGTGCATTAAATGCATAGTGGAGAGCTTCACAAAGCATGGGCAGTGAAAAAAAAAAACAAACAACTTGCAAACTGCAAATGCTTTATTGGAAAATGGTCTAAATTATTAATTTCAGGCCAAACTGTTTTTATGTTTTAACAATGTATTTTTCAATGTGTATTTTTATTTTAATGCATAGTCAACTCTTCTCAGTAATCTCACCACATATCAAAATGAAGGTATATGTTACCTGTTTAAACTGGGTTCGTGGGAGTTCTGTCTTGCCTATTACAAAAAGCTCTGGAATGAGGTTTATGGATTATGCATAAAGGCTGATCATCTATCATGCTGCTTTCTAATGATTAAACTGAATGTAAGCCAAAAGTTCTCTCTTGTGTAATTCATTTGGAATTAATAACGTTAAATAAGGATTGAATATAGCTTTTTAGTTTTATTTTTAAGCGTTTTGGCAATTATTCAAGTAACTATAGATATGTCCTTTTGTACACCTAAGCACAGACTCACAATACTGCAACTTCCTCTCATAAAAAGTAACGTTTTTTAGAAACATCTAACAAGAATCAGTATCAGCTATCCCTGGTGAATAAAAATTAATAGGGTTTCCTTTGATATATTACATGCTTTTTCTGTACTTGTGACTTTTAATACTGATTTTGTGCTTTGTATAAAAACTATTACAATAGCCCATTACAGCATTCTAAAGGGGAAAGAATACGAAGAAAAAAAAGGTTTTTATCTTCTTGAGCTCTTTTCTAAATAGGTTTATATTAAAATATAATTATCTACTTGTTGAAATGCCTTAAATTCAATGGTGTTTTAATGTTAGTGTAATATGATGCATTTCCTTTATTTCTGTTTTCAGCCTGGTGTAGGAATTTAATATATTTTTAATTCCAAAGTACTGCATGAAAATACAAAATGCATTCCAACTTACCGTGTATGTGTATCTGCACATATCTACATAGATGTATGATTTTTGTAAGGAGCTTCCATCCTTGCTGCTTACAACGGTAAATGCAGATATGAAGTGCTCAAAATACAAGGCTAGCTTACAAACATAGGTTGGCAGTCACCGATAAAAAATACCAGGTCCCAAACTGTTTTCAGATCTTCATAAGCATTAGAGGACTAGGTCCAGACCAAAGTATTTAGCTTTATCAATACGTCTATGACCACAGGAACACAGACAGTTGTAATTAAGCCAGAAGGAAAATAAAAGGTGTTTTAGACACCTTTCTTTTCATATAAACCACACAGCTTTTAACATTAAAATGTTAAATTTGCATATCCTATCTTTTGTAATGGACTACTATTTCTCCTGTTACTCTCCTCCACTTGAAAACAGCCACTGAAAATACAGTGCATTCTGCTATCAGTTTAAATTGATTCAAATGAAGCAATTATGTTAAAATGCTTAATTAAAATGTGACTGGATTTCTGCATTATATACCATACATCACTATTGTAAATTGTGTTTCAATCTGTTAATGAAATAAAAGACCTAACTCAAAGCAGATCCAGTTACTAGCAAAGGTGCTTCCCAGAAATATCATAATATACTTGTATTTATATGCACTTTTTGCTTCCCAGAATGCAAAGTATAGACATATTTTGAGATATACATTAATAAACCATCCCCTTAGACAAAAAAATTCCTATTATAAACTCTGGTATAGAAACTCATATGTAATATAGACTAGGATAATTAAAAATAAACATTTAATTTCAACTAACTTAGGTCTAGTTATGCTGAAAGTAACGTAACCTTAGTCAACCACATTCTAGCCTTCATTCAGCATCCATTACTTCATTTGCCTATGTATTAATCTGTGGAGAAACAAGTCGTGACTGTGTCAAAACATTATTTTCAATTCAGTCACAGGTCCAAGAGGCTTTGAAATAAGAGGTGGAAGCTTGATGCTGACTTACACTTGCTTGCATCCAAAAAAATTTAAAAGATTAAAGAAGTAAACATGAAATTTCTCTCTCAAATGCTTCTTGCTTGCAAAAGGCCATGCTCACTATTGAAAAAAAAAAAAAAAAAGAAAATTCAGCTCCCTGGGGAAAATACGGGCAATGGAGTATAAAGTTTTCAAAATGCCAGACTGAAGCCATGTCATCCATCCAAGGACTAGCTAAGGTTTACTGTTCATCCTTCAGTTCCTTGCCTCACCTACTGCTGCCATTTGTAAGAGATTCATAGAAGCAGTGAGCAGAACGGAATGTGATGACAGCAAGGGAACGCCATAGCTGTGCATAAAAGCCAACAATCTCAAAGTGACTCTAGTTGACGAAATCTGTCACCTGAAACTGGAAATCATTTTCTTTTCCCCATTCTGCAGAGTTTAATGTGAATAAGTAGGACAGAGAGGGTTGGGGGGTTTTGCTGGGGTTTTGTTTGTTTGTTTGTCTTTTTAAATAGCAATTTTGTTGCCACTAATGGGCCATGTCACATAAATACCTGTTGCTGTTTTTCTGGAAGCCGACACAAAATCCAAACGAAATACCAGTATGAAGTCCGGTTTCTATGTATTCTCTCTGCAAGTGTGAAACACGCCTATCTTTCCCCCTTTCCTCTTTTACCCTTACTCCTATTTTCCCTTAGTGTGTGGAAATGAGGGAAATAAAGATGCAAGAATTTGTGTATGTGTGGGATTTGTATGTTTTGCATGGAATAGAATCACCTACTTAAGAGTGGAAGTCATGAGACTACAAATTTGAACTGTACACCATTTCCAGTCCTCCACATAGGATTCTTAAGATTGTTCCAATTTTACTTGGTATCTATGAACAATACCCTAAGCAAAGGAAATACACGGAAGGAAACTATTTCCTTCCCCTAAACAGGTGATGCGATATGGAAATATTTTGCCCCAGTAACCAATATTTCTTATTTACATATAGAATCTGAGTTCATTACAATAAAAGCATTTCATGTCACTTTCCATTCTTCCTTCATACAGAGTTTAAGACTGGGCCATGCTGATAACTGCCCAGCAATTGCCTTCACCCTGTAAGAAAGACATCTGAGGGTATTTGCATCCTAATTGCTGCATGGAAATTACTTCTGTCACTTCTGTTGCATTAATCAGAAAATTGCTTGCTAAACAGTTCCACGTCTTTTGTAAGCACAAATTATCAAGAAATAGTTTTATGCAAGACTTGACAGTCCCTCCTTCCCTATTTTCTTTGTGGAGTTAATCCTTCAGGACCATAAAAAAAGTGGTTTTTTACTGCAACAGTTCCCAAGAAAGAGGAAACTTTTGACCTCAGTTGAGACAAGCAATACTTAAGTCAGGAGAAAAACAATTCTGGTCCTGGTGATCATGCAGGATCATAGTGATTTTTCCTTTTTAGTTTACAATCACTACGATGGAAAATGAAGTAAGGGACTGAGCAAGGTAAGTTGTAACTACCTGAGAAAACTACAGAATATTGTAAGCAGGAACAGCCATACTTAGCCTGAACTACAGAATAAGGCTTCGTCAAAGAGGAAGTAAAAACATGGCATAACAGCCTCTTTAAGATGCTTTCAAAAATGCTTCAGTAATAGCATTGCATAATTAGTATTAGTGGTATTGAACTCTAAATGGTGGTGTTTTTCCTTCACTCAGGAAAACTGATACATATTTGTCTCTGAAGTTCAAAGCCGTGGTCAACATCAGCTACCACAGTGTAGGCGACCCACACAGTAATCTGTTTTTGCTTCTGTCCAGCTCTCCCCAACTTTCACCCAGCAGTAGTGTTGCATCTGTGTTAATGGAAAGCCAACTAGCTTGAATTCGTGCTCTTGAACTCTTGCTGCAACTGCAGCAAAACTCCTTAGCTATCCACTGTAGCACCAGACTCTCACCAACAAATCAGCCAGAGTGCTAGTGCTACCACCACAAGATCTACTCCTAATGACAGGTAAAACCATTCTTATGGCACAGAAAGCTCTTAAGGAACCAAAGAGAATGGACATTAATGATGTTAATAATAACTCTAAAAGAAGACTTTAAATGCATGAAGGTTACCTCTAAATCTGTCTATTAATTAACATAATTTATGCTTTTCTAGCTAACAGTCTGAATAATGTTGGAATCCATCTAGTGGTTCCACTTCAAAGAAAAGCTATTTGTCTTCTCTGTGATCCAACATTACATTATTCTTAACAATTTATTAGCTATATTTAAATTATCTTTAACATCTTTTTTACATAGATTTACTGAAACAAGTAATTTTAAACTCTTGCCCATTGTGGTATTATTTTTTTCCTCAGAAAAGTAAAAAAGTATTTTACTTAAATAATGTCTAACAGCTGCCTTCAAAGGACACCTCATTAATGATGTATCCCTTGCCAAGTGATTTATGTTGACCTTGGACCAATATGTTAAAAAGTTTGGTCATTCCCTGGCAAAGTGGATTCATTATGTGACATCAAATGACTTTTCTGAATCGTTGAATTTTTCCACATCAAATCGATGTCACAATGTGGTGGCTAACTCTGCTAGTGACCACGTTAACATGTAATAAAACAGTTTGTGTGCCTGAGGATCAAAAACTGTGTTCAGTGTGCAAATAAATACTAAACAAATATTTTGTATCAAACATTTATGCAAAGATAAATAATTGTTACACTGTAAAATTGTCAGTTCCATTTACAGTACATCAACTACATTACAATGCATGAAAGGCTAAACGAAACAGAGGGTTTGTTTAACTACAAACAATCTTAAAACTGATATACTTTGTAGATATTTCCCCATAAAAACTTCAAATGATCCGTTCATTTCATTGCTCACAACTAGCTAACTAACATTTCCTAGCAAAATAAACACATACCCTTTATTTAGCATGACATATTTAGTTACTGAATTAATAATCAAACATTATATAAAAATGATCTGAACATTTGCCTCAAGGGGGAGCTTACAGTTCATTCTTGTAGATCCTTTGCATTTTCAAGCCATTCCAAGCTAATGTTCTTTGACAACATTATAATACAGCCTGACTGCAAAATGTTATTTTTGCTTTGTCTTCAATCAGTAAATCATTATACCTCCATGCTACTGTCCTTCCTAGGCGTCTTGGAAATCCATAGTGTGGACTGGGTTGGACTGGTTTTCGTTCTTCCTTTACTGAAAAATAAAAATATAAACCGTTTTCAGTGTATGTGTACCTTTACAGTCCTGATTCAGGTTTGTGATCAGACCTGGGTATTTCATTCCCTGTTTGAAGGCCACCTTTGTTGCTTTCGTAGCATAGGATCCCCATCCACAAAAGGGTTGTGCCCATGCTGCGCCAAGCATAGCACCGCAGAGGTGGGTCGAGGTAAGCAACTGTTACCAAAGTTACCAGAGCACCCTGCTTAGCCGTGCTCCTCCCAGGAAGTGAACTGACTTGGCCCATATTTACTTCTTTTTCCAGTTCACATTCAGCCACACCTACTCATACAGAACTGTCTTTCCACAGATGAGCGTGGACGCTGTTTGACCAGGGTGGTGGGAGGCTGGGCACTTCCCTTGTCTGGGGGGATGTAGGGGGGACGGGAATGCACAGGCCCCCGAGCCCTCACCCAACATACTTAGGGCACAGCCCGCCCACCCTGGGGGGGTACCGCAAACCTGCCCACGTGCATCCCAGAGCTGCACCCCCACGACCGTGGCACACGAACAGGTGCCAGTGTGTACCGGTACGACAGAAAGCCTCTTCCCTTCAGGGCTTGACCTAACTTCTAATGAAGTAATGGCACATGAATCGGACTCCTAGCAATGAATGACTGGTAGAAAGCTTCCTTAGGCCTAGTTTTCATTCAAAACTGTCAATAATAGCTTTTGTGTTTGGGTTTTTTTTAATAAAAAAGATAAAACTGGTTCCAAAAGTACTTGGTGTGCAACACTGCAAAAATGTTCACTTTAGTCTTTACAGGGAGCCCTGAGGTACCCTGTAAATTGATGCCCGTCTTTCCACATGTCTAGCATCCCTGCTACAACTGCCACAGCACAGCACCTTCCCTCACTTAGATGGCAGATGACAGTGCACTGCAGTCTACTGAAAAGGCACTTCATGAACCACTGCAGCTGCATTTCAATCAAAATGTTTTAGTCTCTGGCCAGAATATTTCACACTGATGTTTTTTTCCAGTTAAGTAAAAACCAGAGGAAGAGAAGCAGCCCTACATAGTTCTGTAAGTTGGAAGCCTGAGAGTGAAGATCCCAACAGTCTTATAGATTCAATTTTATTCCTTTCCTGGTGTGTAAATGTAAGTGAGTCTGAGTTGATTTAAAATGTACTTTGAGGGAGCTGGATGGTACAGTAGCTTTCAGTCCCTCCAGACTTACCTCTGAAGTCCTACAAAGTCAGGCATTATGTACCTGAGCCCATCGGAGTAATTGAAAAGACTCCCATTGGTTTCAGTGGACTTTAGATCAGGCCACAATGCTATACACAAAGCAATTGCAATGAATCAAGTAGTTTCAGCACTTCTTTCTTTAAGAAACTGATTCACTACTTCTTTCTAGATTAACACAGCAAAATCGGGCATATTTTGTAAATTAATGATGAAATGCTTTGAATGGAGAGTCCTTGCCACACAGCAGGAACAATTCCTAAATACCTTGGATCAGAACCTTAGCTGTGTAAAATAAGCTTATCTTCAGCGAACCAACGCTAATTTTCAACAGCAATACATCTGCTTCAGGAAATAGGTTTTAGTAAGAAAAGCAAGGAAGATGCAATAAATAGCTAGAGCATATCGCTGTTTTGACCATCAAATGCAATCATAGAAACTGAGAAATATACCAGGTTGGAATTTAAACTTTCTGCAAGGCATTCAGATGATAATGGAGATGGATCTTTGAAGCAGTTTCTCCTTGCTTCCCTGGAAGACATGAAAGGGAGAGCATCTAAGCATGAATGAGTCGATCATTTCTACTAGCTACAGGGAAGACATTTTGCTTCGCCTTATTACTACCCTTTAAGAGCCCAATGCCAGGCAAAATTAGTCATGACCTTTCAAGCTAGGCATGTCCTGGTTGGCCATGGATTGTGGCTTTCAGAGGAAAGGTCACCATGTTGTGGAAGCCTAAAAAAGAATGAGAAGTCAGGTTCATTCGGAAAGTTTGGGATCTCTCCTTCCCCAGCAGGACAGAATCCCTTTCCTAAAGCTCTACAGTGTCCAGATGATGAGTTCAAGTGGTTGCTTCTTTTCTTTATTTGCTTTTTACCCAAGAACTGTGTATTTGTGATGAACTGAAATGATATGCAAGGTAGGTCATATGTGGAAACATAACTGAAAATAGATGGGGAAACATTTTTTAAAAACAACATTCTTTTTCAACAGATAAAAAAGCAAATACTTGATTTTAGGTGACACCAGAATATCCTCTTTTGACTTAAATGAATTTTAAAGAAAATTTATATTCTTTAATTAAAAGTTTTGGTGCAACCCAAAATGAACATTGTGAAAAAAGCATCTGTTTTGATTCAAATTCATCTTCTCCCTGATTTTTGTATCACTTAATCTACCAAATTAATCATCTAACAAAAAAATTACAAAATTCCAAGCTGAATTTCCAATATCTGTGTCATGCAATTTTTAAGTCTTGGAAGTTCAGATGAGTTACTTCTGGATGAACAGCTATAGCATCAAAGGCCTGATCAAAGCTCACTGAAGTCAACACTACTATTTCTATTGATTTCAGCGGGCCATGAATCTCTCAGTGTTTTCCCAGGAGTGTTCAAGAGGTGAACCTTTCCTGGGGAGAGAAAGAGTTGCCAGAACAGCTATGAACATGTACGTCATACTTACCAAGAAATACAGGTCCATTGTAATAAGGGTTCCAGAGTTAGATTACGTATATAATTGCTATTGTTATACATATGATTCCTTTATTACTCTCTTTCCTTTGAGTTTCCAACCTTCCACAGCCCCAGTACTAAGGTTTCGATACAACCTTTCACAACACTGAAATTGCTTGCCGTAAGACAGATTAGAAAGTGCACATTTTCCTTTTCTTTACAGGAAAGTGCATAACAAAGACACAATGTACTTCATGATGCAGACCTCATAATCTTATTTTCTTTGTGTTCACTTGTTTCAAAGAGATCCATCGCTAAGGCATGCTGCAAACATCAGTGTACACTCACTCATACAGATATAAGCAAACTGGCCATTTGGAGTGTTTTCTTTCTTGAAACAATGTATTTCTGCTATTTGCAGCAAATGTTAAAAAAAAAAACCACAAAGAAAAAATAAAGACTAAAAGTAAGGAGGATTTTTTTCTTCTCATTTCCTAAAACAGTGATGTCATATTCTTTACTAGTATTCCTGCTCTTCAAGAAGGATAATAGCTTGTGAATCTGTTTACTACTCTTGTTATTTCACCAATATAGTGTTTCTTCACAAAACGTATTTCAGTTTAAACTTTTACATTAAGTCGAGAACACTTCCTGAAAAAAAACCTGCAGAATGAAAAGTATCTTTGAATGTTTCAGAAAGACTAGTTCAGATTGAAAAAAAATATTATATGTTGTCACATTTTGGTATATCATATTTTGAGAATGATAAAAAGTCCAAAGAATTTTAAAGCACAGATCAAAACATATCCTGTTTCACAGGCTGAAATTTTTCCTATTTGCATAATCATACATCTGTTTGATACTACCTCTATGTACACATATCTATTTACTTCATGCGTCTTCTTTGCCAGATACATGATGTACAAAGGACTTGCACTGGGGTGTGGCTCAAACTATGGGTTTGCTATTTGTTTTCAATTTGTCTGCTCCAGTGCCCCATCTGTTGCTCCTATGATATGCACACTAAAACAGCATTAAACAGCTGCTGGCCCCTTAGGTTTATCCTTGGAACAAACTGCACTTTTGGTCAGAAAGTGAGGTGAGTTGTTGAGTTCACCCTGTATCAGTGAGGACCCCACTATTATTTCCCATAGTCCAGGTGCTGTGTAGGTGGTAATCATGATGGAAGAGGTGAAGTAAAAGTGCTGACAGTAGCTCAGCCTATCAAATGGTCAGCAAAGATATTTTCTTCAGAAACAGGTGAAGTCCCAATGGCGATGTACTTTGAGAGACCTGGAACTCTTCCAGCATGTTGTGGAAAAGCCTAAAGGTGAACGTTCAGCTGTAACAGCTGTAAACTGCTTGGATTTTAATGGATGAAAAGATGCTTATTTGCATATTTGGAGACAGATGTAAGCAGCCTTTCAGTACGAATAGTTTGTCAATGGAAATATGAATTCTGCATCATAAGACCATTATGGATTAGTATATTTTACCTTTTATGAAGCATCTGGAAACAGCAAGTCCCAAAAGCCACCAGTATCAATAGCAGTAGGGGTATAGTGGGTATTATGACATAAATTAGATTTGGAATTATACCTATAAGAAAAAAGTTGTCATTAATGTCTCTCATGCTGAAATACTCTTAACCATGTGAGTAAAAATATGGAGTAAAATATCAGAATTACATTAACTTACACGAACATTTATAAATTCCTTCTACAGGAAGAGCTCCAAAAAGATAACTCAGCAATATCTGAGAATAAAACAGTACTTCTCCTGCAATGTGCAAAACATATCTCAAGGGCTTAAATTCTGACATTTTCTGCATGCATCAATACAAGATTTCCAACTTTGTAATTGAAAATTCAAGTATTTTAACAGAGTACATTTCATGGCCTATTATTTCTACAGTCCATATAACTTGTCTACTCTGCTGCCCTTGTATGTTGGATTCCCACTCATGCAGGACCACAAGAGGAAAAAAACATGCTCTTGTCTTCCTATTGCCCTTAAAAGACAAATGTATACTCTCCTTGACTAATGACAAGAGAGCTAAAGGTGCTTCCCTGCAGGTCCCTGGACAAAAGGAGTGGGAAATCGTACAAGCTGGACTCTGTTATCTGCCTACAGTAGAGGATGGGGCCTACGACTTCCAGAAAGAGACTGACTTTTTCAGTACCTATACACCCATGTTTTATAACAGTACACATATAACGTACAAATTGTGGAGTCTTACCCATTGCCCTCTTTTGAACATATTTTCACTAGCAAGAATAAATGTGAATGTTCAGGTTGGGTTTGTTTACGAGTTTTAGATAGAGAGTCCTTTCATGGTTTGCATAAATAGCATTATTAGTTTCAAAATACAATTTATGAGTATATCCTTTCCTCTGGAGTCACAAACATTGGGAACATCAGTTAGAAAACTGGCTCAAATCCAGCCAACCAGTGTGGAAATGGAGCATAACCTCATGGTGTAATCCTGTAAAATCCTGAGTTGCTCCTTAGAGATGTTCAGTTCCTTGAATTAAGGACATGCTACAATATTTCACGAACCTCAGGACTCTGTCCAGGAGCTAGTCTGCTAAATCTAGAAGAGGTCAGGAGGAGATGGAGAGAGGTAAGTCCCTGGTTAACACAGCCTAGAAGGAGACACTCCACATTTGGGTGAACACTGGTGAAATCTTGCATCTTGACAGACTCACCAGGGTCAGAAACAACAGTGCAGATTTCCAGGACTGCTAAACTGTAGATTTGGATCAAAGTTTGGGGAGACACGGAAATAATTTCCACAGTTACAAAGAGGACTGACTAAAACTCTTGAAATGTTATTCAAAAGTATACTGTCTCAGTGCACTTCCTGGAGAAACAGACTGCTTCCTCCCACTCATTATAATGGAAATTGTTAAAGAACAATTTAACTGAGTTCACTGCTAATATTTTTACCAGAACACTGAATTCATATGAACACATTACCTGTTTCAGTAGCAGTAACATGATACTGATCTTCTGGTTTGCCTGTGTCATAAGGATTTCCTGCTGGCACCGTTGGAAAAATATCCGACATTTTAGGAAAACAGTGAGTACAAAATATGGCTATTATGTTGTTAAATAAATTAATAGTGATTACATCTGAATTTATACTGGAAAAAAGAACATGTTCAGGATTAAAATGCTGGATATAAACACGTAAACAGGATTTTATTGCAAAATTTGGATTACATCTGGAACAAGAATTACAAGCAGTGCTATTCTTAACAATAGCCATATATTTGTAGCGATTGCTCTCTATAGGATTCATTTTTCATATGTTCCAGTTCTAAACTATTCCTGTTAAACTTGAGTAATTTTGGAGGTTCTTGTAAGATGTCCTTGTATTTACATATTTACTATTGCAATTCATTTTAATGTTTCAAAATTTCTTACCGTAATCTGGCTCCACTCTGTCTCCTAATTCTTTTTCTAAGACATTATCTGTTAAATCAATATTTGAAATTAATCATTGAAGAATGAAAAATGTGTGTAATAAAACAGATGTTTTCATTACTTTCCATGCAGTATCACAGAAATAGATATATGCTCCAAAACAAGAATTGCTTAATTCTTCAGCATTTAATCTTCTTACCAAAGACTATTTGCAAACCAGTGTCAAATCAGTTCTAATTCATACTTTTTTGCTCCTTAGAAAAGGGCTATAGTTTATTCTAGTTCCAATTCTTAGTGGCTTCTGCTAGGTTACTGGGCTAAATCACTGAATCCTTTAATTACTTGGGCTGAATAAAACTCCTGACATATTCAAAGTTTCATTTGTGCAGACGATCCTAAAACAATATCAGAGAGGAAGTGTTCTTGATTAATACTTAAATCTTATTCACATTTTCAGACTAATGCTTACAGAATGCTGGCTATGAAGCAAAACAAAGCAGCACAAGTTTTTGAGGTTAGATGTCAGCTTCATGTGGCTTGGTTTTGCAACAGGCAGCCTGAAATACAAATCATGGGCAGTGGGTCCTATTACATCACATAAGGAAGTGAAATTACCAAAAGAGGAATGATAGTATCATATTTCTTGTAGTGCATCAGAAACTGGAGAACCAATTCACAGCTTTGACCTGTGTTGTAGTGGATTGCAAGCTTACTTATGGCTATTGTTACAAGAGTTTACAGACTACAGAAATAATTACCTCATACTGAAAGGACGGGCATAGGAGTGGAATCTGCATGATTGTTTGAACACCTTTCCTTTATCACAAGATTATATTAACATAATAGTGCTTTGAGCCTGCAGTTTCTAGTGTCCTGATAAACACAAAAAGCTGGGAGAAATCAAAGCAGCAATAAAGCCTGTTAGAACGGAAAACCAGTTATGTTTGGCCATATATAAAGAAAGATATCAAAATAGAACAAAGAACTAAGTTGCTGGCTCTAGACAGCAGAAGATGAGATGAGTTTTTAATTCAGTTGCATAATCCAACCTACAGGAGTGGGACAGGAAGTAAATGTGGTTGCAATTACCAACCTACCATTACATTTAAGATCACTGAATGATAAATATGATCTAAAGCCAGGCTGAACATTGCAACAGTAAATGCTGTCAAGGGACGTACCATAAAAAGAGCTTAGAAAAATGAAAGTGACTACCAGAAATGTAGTTGCTGCTTGAGTAAGACTGCCTAACAAGCGCTGCCCTTAAATTGCTGCTGATACTATCAAATGCAGCTTCATCACGTTCACCTCCAAGCTCTGCATTTTGGCTCACGACTGGTATCACACACCATATACTCAAAACAGACAGGAAAGTTTTGAAAAAGTATGTACTCAGATAACAAAGTAAAATCCAATATGCATGTGGCTCTTCAACTGTCCTGGTAAAATGGATATATTTTCTATTGCAAATGGCTGATGTTGAAGCTCTTACAGTAATTTGGTAGGGGGAAAGGTCATTTGTAAGTCTCACTAGGTTTTAGATAGCAAATGTAATTTTCTTACAAACACTGTTATATTTTCATCAGGCAGTGAAAGAAATGTCATATACCTATTTGTAAAAGTTTATGCATCTACTCTTCTCCATGTGACAAATAAATACATTTCTGGAGAATAGTCTGTTTTGCTAAAGAGCACAATTCCAACAGCTTGAAAAGTAAATAGCTACAATTCAGCAGTACTGTATTTAGCTGCATAACAATGTCAGTCCTAATAATAATCTACCCATACATTGTTTGCATCATTATATACCTCATTATACACCAGTAATCTATTTCGCCATAGTGAAAGAAATATAAATTCATTTTCATTGTTACTGTTATCACTTTGTTTTCTGCCAATCAAAAATACCCAGCATTATTTCAGACGGTGAAAGCAACAGAAAAAACTATTCTTTATCACATGTCAGCTAGAATGGCAAGTAGTTCATTATTAAAGAATAATTATTTTACTTAAATTTGTTTGTTTTTAAAGATATGAAATATACATGAAACTAAGCCCTTTTAATCAAACCTGCATCTTCGGACATAAAAATGTTATTTTAACAACTTAAAACATTTTTATTGTGTCCTCTTATTTCAAAATAATTATGATTAGTTATAAAAGTGATAAAAATGTATACGTCGCAGTTCCTTGAACAGCCTGTGTGACCAAGATGATAACCGATCACCCTAAGACAGTCACTAATAATGTTAGAAGCAGGAACAGTTTGGGGGGTGAGGGTAAAATACATGGATATATCAAGCCTTCCAAATATTTAATATTAGTTTGAAATATTAATTCCCATTAATGTCCCCATTAAGATATTAAATATTGAAAATATTTGCATGATCCTGCTGCAAAACATGTTTTCATTTACTCTAAGTACCACCAAGAGTAGAAAATGTTACAGGCTCAACTTCAAAGATTATTTTTCACCTCCTTTATCTGTTTACACAAAGTTCTAGTTTATGTTTCCTCTACTGACATATACAGAACCTATGTCATGTCTGCAAGTACAAACAAATTGCCTAAGATCTGGCTTGTTCTGTCACTATCTGACCTAATGTGCATCTGCTTTTCATATCTATAAATCCACATGCATGAATGAATGCAGAATTTTCTTCCCGCTGTTCTGGACTTCATTCTTTAAGCCAAAACCTTTTGAAACAGCCACCAGGTGTAAGTTGGTACAAAATGGTAGAGGTCTGCAACTACAAGGACTGTAATTTTTTTACAGTAGGACCAGGAGATGTCTTGGTCATCCCATATGATAGCGAGATATCCACTCGCTAAATGGCCACTTAAAACACTGTGGAGAATAAAATAGCTAGTGAATGAGTCAAACCAAGGTAAATCTGCAAATGCGTGATAGCGAAGCTAACCTTGAAAACATTCCTATCGGATACAGATAGTTTTATCTAAATTAACACTAGATTTGATATATTACATCCCCTGTTAATGTCAGCCCAGACACTCACACCCCAAAGTAATTGGTACCACAGCCCACAAGACATTTGCAGATTCCCTCACAAAACAAGAGGTGACTGTTTTTCTAAGAAAGTGTCCCACCTGTGAAATGTAACTCTAGTTTCACCTACCTGGGCCATACTTGCAGATAAAATTGTGCTTCATGTTGCATCTATCATCGTTCCATTGATAAAGGTATGGCCCTCCCAGACCAGGGTTTGCAGTTGGCTGATGATACATCACAACACAGGCTTCACTTCCACAGGAAGGCTCATCTGTATACCAATTTCTAGCGGTACACACAAGACAAACTTTCAGATTTTGAAGTTAAGGTTCATCAGGACGCCAAGGAAAGAAATTTACACCTAACCCTAATGGCCCCATCCCCTTCAAAGATATGCTGCATTTACCACAACTCCTCTGTGAAAGGAGTTTAGGGCCTGGGCTCCACATCTTTGGATCTTAAAAAAACCTCTGACCAGACAAAGCCCGTCTGCAGAAATAATATCCTACCACCCTGTTACCTGTTTTCCTTCCTATCTGACTCCTATCTGTCCCTTCATCCTGAGTCCTGTGAGCTGCTGCTACTCTGGCCTTTGGCTTAATCAGGCAATTAAAGGCTTTTCAAAAGACAGGGTAAAAACAGAACAAATTACACTAAGTAACATGCATTAATTTACTTGGTGGCTGGGTCTCTGATTCGAGGTGCCCAGAGTCTTGCAGAATTTGTCTGCCTGCTTTCAGACCACATCCTAAAGACTCTATGTGTGGCAGAAAAACCTCCAAAAGCCATACAGAGGCAAACTCACAAGATGGGAGCAAAGAAAACTGTAGGCTGAAACCACACTACATCATCCTTTTACAGCTTTAAATTCAAAATCCTGGTTGCCAGCTCCCCTTTATCTGGAGAAGTTAAGGAGGGATGCTACTAACTCCATGGGGCAGCAAGTCTTCAAGATTCTTTCTAGAAGACTAGCTAGGCATTTCAATCTCCATTTCTTTCCATGAAACCTTCTCAGTAAGCAGTTTTACACACTTACCTGAATGGTGAAATACTTCCATCAGCCCACTGGTAGAGGTCAGGGCAAGCACTTGAGGTGGTTAGTCCATCACCACTTCTCCACAACCCAATCCAGAAATCACCATCAGAAATCCCAGAGGCTGACTTAGTGAGGTTTTGCAACATGTTTTCTATTAGTTGCTGCTCAGCTTCACTTTCCAGGCTCAGTAAAGCCCCACCATCAATTTCACAAGCTTGGCGGGCCTCCTGGAAGCCCACACGTCTAGACAAGTCCTGGAAATAAGCTAACTTATAACATGAATGCTTGAGGTCCCCGTAGCACACCTTTTGACCTGAAAAATATAAATATGAGTGTTTAGAGTATATTAACAAATATCACAACTGAAAAAAAAAATTGCATAGCAGTAGGGTTTTTTTGTGCCCTGCTATGAAAGTCACAGTGAAACAGTGACACTTCTGAAAACCTCAGCTCTAATTTAAATTGCAAATATCACACAGTTCATGGGAATCCATGGCTTTCTTCCCAGGCCTGTGAAACTCTCCAAGACACGGAAAACTCACACTAACTTCTAGAAGAATGTTCACTAGTTTAATGACTGTACCACCAGGACCCTCTGTTAAAGCCAGGATCTATTTGGAGGGTATTCTCTTAACTATTTCATATTAATGGACCAACTCCACTTCTGTTTGGTAACTGAAGCTCTCTGATAAAAAAAAAAAAATGTTTAAAATTCTCAGTTTTAGTGGCAAGAAGCAGCTAGCATTGTCTTGATTCTGCTATCTAACCTTGAGAGGGTGTATTTACAAGGACCTCATAGCTACTTTTTGCTATAATGTGTCTAAATACAACCTGTAAGGGTGTGTGGAAGGATAGTGTCTACTCCTTTAAGGGTATCTGGTCAGTGACTTTTTCAGTGCAAAAAGTGATAACAAGAAAAGGAGGAAGCTATATATAAAATATAGAGCTACAAACCCAACAGGAAAACTTAATAGAGAAAAAGACAAGAAAGAAAACCTTGTCAGACACACTAATTGGTGGGCTATTGAGAAACCGCAGGCAAACAGGACTTTGCAACTTCATGCACACCTGGCGACCCAGGATGATGGGGGGGTTGGTGGGACTATGCAATCTGATAAGGGAGCATGCAGGGTTAGGCAATGGTGAGGAACAAAGGGGGCATGGACAGAAGGAGCATAAAAGGGGCCAGTCACATGTAAAATGGGGACTGTACGTGTGCCTTTCCCAGTGACCTTGTATCTCTACCAGTCAACAAGGAGGAGGAGACTTGGCTGCCTATGCTTACATTTCATGTGGGTCCTGCAATGTGTGCTGTTGAAGGCAGCACCTTGTCTGGGGAAATCTGTGTGATGGCCATGTCATTGTCCTGTCTTTGTGGCACTGGGATACCTGCTCAGCTTTGCTACTGGTTGAACCAGCAAAGGGGAAAGTGGCAGCCACCTCCATCAGAAAGAGGCCCTGGATACCAGGGTGGGCACCAGTGGCCAGGCAGGACAGAGTCCTGGGACTGGAGGCGCTGGAGGAGGCGGCCACACTCATAACATCCCTTAACACGGCCAACAGAAACTCCATATATTAGCAGATAGCACAATACTATCCAGACACCATAAGGAAGCCCTGTGATGCTTTTGGAAAGCACTATATCTGTTCAACTCACACTAGTTTTTCCTTGCCCTTCAGAGTTATGTCTGTAGAAAGAATCAAAAGCCAAACGACGAAATAATGATTTTTTTCCTTCCAGTTCTTTGGCTGCGAAAGACACAAGGCTTTTTCTTAAAATGGAAAAGCAATTATCTTCTTCAGGTAGTGAGATTCTCTGGAGTTTATTCAACATATACAAGATGTGGAATGAACAAACTCACTTAGCTGCAACTGAACTCCAGTATGTTTATTATGGGACAGAATAGTTCTAAATGTATTTGTATGTGTGTGTGTATGTGTGTATATATATACACACCATAGAATGGTTTGAATTGGAAGGGACCTTAAAGATCATCTAGTTCCATCCCCCCTACCATGAGCAGGGACACCTTCCACTAGACCAGGCTGCTCAAAGCCCCATCCAATCTGGCCTTGAACAATTCCAGGGAGGGGGTGTTCATAACTGCTCTGGGCAACCTGTTCCAACACCTCGCCACCCTCATAGTGAAGAAGTAAACAAGCTAACCATCTCTTAAAAGATCAAGTTTTTTTCACTATGGAAATTTATCATTGGAGAATAAAAGTAGAAGAGTTCATTTTGCTAAATAAGAATAATCGAAGGATATCAAAGTAATAAGAATTACCAGATATTATCTAAAATGTTTAGAAATCAACAAATTTTACTATTTTACTGGAAAATTCTGCAAGGACAGTATTTTACCACGTTAGCTTTGTATCTGAAAATCTTATATTTACTCTTAAGCAAACCCAGATACACGACGCTCATGTAAATAACACTCTGCCTTTACTTTTCAACAGATTTTATCCTGGATTACTTAAAAAAAAATTAATTTGTCATTTAGAAACAACAACAATCATGCTATAAATTAAGCTATACTTAAGTTTCTTAAGGCAATGTTTTTCTATACACAAAGAATAAACATAGAAGTGAACAAAGAAGCATAAAAGATACAATTAATTCTTCTTGCTCTAGCGTTGCTTCGTTTTCATATTTAATGACAGAGTAGCACACTTCCCATAGCAGATTCCATATAGCACAAGAGATGACTGAAGACCATAAATTCAAGAATTTGCAAAGAATAAGCAGACTGTGTCAAAGGTGCATGCACATAGGAACGTAAAACCAGGATCATCTCCTGCTTTTAGGTAAATCTGAAAGTATCTTTTTTCTTATCTTTTTTATCGTGAAAAGTTATCTAAATTATAGAGGCAGTAGGGATAAACTATGTTTAGTTTTCTATTGTTTTTTTAGGATTCTTATAACCTTCTCAAAAAAAAAAATCTCTAAAACCTTTTCTTCATGACACCCTAGTAAAGTTCACCTGGAAGACTGTCAGAAAGACAAGTGTCTTTGAGGTCTCATTCTTATCTAGGCTTGACAAACAGACTTCTGAAAAGGCACTTGTTTATCCGTAATTAATCTGCCTAAATAATACAGGAATAACAATAACCTAATGTAAGGACAAGCTTGTGCCACAGATATCTGTGGAAAAAGCCAGGCTCTGAGATCAGGAAGAGACCACCTATTTGGACTTCTCTGACAACATCCTGACAACGCTGTGTATGTCCTGATTCCTTTCCTGTCATTTCCCTTTACTCATATAGGCTAAGAGCCTTCCTATCAGTGATCGCAGTAAGAGCCATAGTCCTAGCTGGGCATGATCCTGAAGAATCAAGGAGCAGATCCTTTGTAACAGATGCATATCAAATAATGGGCTTCCTCATGAGAATTCTTGGAACAAAACCAAAAACTACCCCCATTATCAAAGGAACAAAGTGATAACTCTAAATGTTCAAAAGTGGGAAGTGTAAGAATGAAAGCTGCATGTGAAATTGCAGCTCCTTCTCTTCATCTATAATGTGGTGATTCAAATTTTGTGAACATGATCACAACCTTTTTATTTTCCCCAGGAGCTCTATCTCATTGACAGGATAGAGTGCACAGCGAAGGAGGAGCTGATCAACGTTTTAACACCACTGGGTGAGTGACTGTGGCTTATTGCCCGAGTACACATAGGTACATAGCAGTGCAAACAACCAAAGGCTAGCACTAAATTATGTAGGACACTAATCATTTACAAGGAAAAGGGGTCATACCTCTCCCTGTAACTAAAGATTGGATTCGAAGCATTAATTCGAGATGTATATGCAGATTTACAGATAGTCCTTTGTCCATTTTCTTGTTCTTTTTATTTCCCAGATAATTTTTAGAAATAAACTCTTTTATGATTCCTTTCATTCTGTGCACATACTCCTCCTTGACACCAAGTAGTAAGTCATGAGCAAATGCAGGTATCAAAATATCCCTGTCATGATTTCAGTCACGCAGGAGCATTCAATCCACTGAGATGAGCAGGCTGGCCACTACCAATCTCAATTTCTGTCCTGCGCCTCCCTTTCATGGGAAAATAGCTAGCTTTCCATCCGTAAGACACACACCCGCTCCCCTTCCCCGTGTGTTTCTCAGGTGGTTGAAGTGCCCCCCTCACTCTCTGTTCTCATGCACAGCCTCTGCTCTTCTGTGACTGTCCCAAAACCTCAATCAAATGACCTTTCCAACAGGACAATTGGGTCCTTGCTGACTAACTGACCAAGCTTCCTCAGGGTACTTATGTTCCAGTCAGCTCCTGTACGGAGACTCACATTGCCAAATGGCACTTGCTGTTTCTGAGCTGCTACAAGGCTCGTGTCCTTAAGCCATAAGCTGTGCTGTATACCCATCCAATACAGAGGTTGCATCAGTGTCAAGGCTCAGCTCCATCACCCATGCCAAGCTGACGAAACCAGGTGGAACTGTATGGAGCTGGGAGGGGGCGGACAGGGACTTGTGATGCACAACATAAGCAGAGCTGTTCAGTAGGTGTCACTGCAGCACCTAATCATAGAATCATAGAATGGTTTGGGTTGGAAGGGACCTTATAGGTCATCTAGCTCCAATCCATGGGCAGGGACACCTTCCACTACACCAGGTTGCTTAACGCCCCATCCAACCTGGCCTTGAGCACTTTCAGGGAGGGGGCACCCACAGCTTCTCTGGGCAACTTGCTCCAGTGCCTCACCAACCTCATAGTGAAGAATTTCTTTCTCATATCTAATCTAAATCTACCCTCTTCCAATGTAAAGCAACTACTCCTTGTCCCTTCACTACATTCCCTTGTAAACAGTCCCTCTCCAGCTTTCTTGTAGGCCCCTTTCAGGTACTGGAAGGCTGCTGTAAGGTCTCCCTGGAGCCTTCTCTTCTCCAGGCTGAACAATCCCAACTCTCTCAGCCTTTCTTCATAGGAGACATGTTCCATCCCTCTGACCACTTTTGTGGCCCTCCTCTGGACCCATTCCAACAGCTCCATGTCTTTCCTGTGCTGAGGGCTCCAGTGCTGGACTCAGGACTCCTGGCGGGGTCTCGCCAGAGCAGAGGGGCAGAATGACCTCCCTTGACCTGCTGAGCACGCCGCTTTTGATGCAGCCCAGGATATAGTTGGCCTTTTGGACTGCAAGTGCACATTGTCATGTTGAGCTTCTTGTCAACCAGTAACCCCAAGTCCTTCTAACATGTGCCCATTTTGCGGAGTCCAGTAACAGGTTGCCCCTGTTGTGCACTTGGGAGCCGGAAGCCCCCTTGGAGTTATCCAGAATACGGATGTGAAGGCCTAATCCGTACCCAAAGGTTTATCTGAAAGGGTTAGTGAGTTAAAACTCTTGAAACTTTGTGTGAGCATTTTTTTTTTTTCTTCCCCTAAACTGACCTGTATCATTTTTGAGGATACTATTGTTATTGCAGATGTTTGTGCAGGGTTAAATAAAATTAAGTATTGTAAAGTGAAAGAATTGAACAAGTGAAAACTTGCGTACAATCCAACTCCTAAATTACTTCTCTGTCTTTTGTTGCTCTCTACACCTGTGGCAAAAGAAGTAATTTTCTCCTTACAGGCTGATCATTTGTGCAATAATATAGCTCTAGAAAATAACAGAGAAAAAAGCAAGAAACCAATAAATATTCGACATTAAGACCCACCCAGTGTGAATGAAGTATGTGATGCAGAGTAAGCTTTCTGGAAGAAGCTGTAAAATTATTTTGTTCCAGTTAATTTAGTCCCTCTGTATAGGCAACGACCTACCCTGAATCTTTTCTTTCTTCTTTTGAAGGGGACTTTTATCTGCTGTAGAGGAGCCAGTTCAACGTGTTAATGGAAAACTGCAGTTGTGCCTTAATAGCTGGGAAATCAGTTGACATTTTAGTGCTCTTCTCGGAGCATGCTGAGATGTCAAGTTTTCAAGCTTCATTTTTTACAGCTTTCTCTCACTACTAATTTCTGAACTACAAAGCAGAAATAATTTACCAGTGAAAAACGACAGAATGGACCACACTGTATAGCAGACAAGATAAGTATGGAACATTAACTATGGGCTATTTTACCTTCTTCTAACATCTTTTGCAGCAGACAAGACTCCACTGGTAATTTTACAGCAACATCTGCTATTTCAACTGTATAAACTGAATTCCTATTTTTCTGTCACAACTGAATAGAACCTAGATTTGCAAACAAGTCTATCGGAATGAATCAGGCTAATATACTATGCAATGTGAACAAATATAGGCAAGTTAGGCCTTTAAAACCTTTCCACAAAATCTGCCCTGCGCTGTTTGAGAGGTGAAAAAAAAACATGAAACATTGTTTCATCACGGGGTATTCAGAAAGGAAAAGAAGAAAGGTATGTTATTATAGTTAGTCATCCTATCACCATTAGCCCAAAGATTTAATTAATTTAATAAGATATAAGAACTCATTCTTACTGTTTTCCATTACAAACGTTCAGATAAGTTGAGGTTTCAACCAACCCTATCTGACTATCTGCAGATGCGAAGGTGGAGTGCTTATACCCTTCCTTTCATGGAGAGCATCACCTCCTTAATCCTTGACCCACCTTCCCTCACCCAAGCAGAACAGCCCAGACCCTGGCCCAAAGCAGGCATAGAAACTGGCAAAACACATACTTGGCTTGGTGTCATGAACCCACCCTTTACCTTTTCATCAACAATTGCTTTCCCACCTATTGATGGAAGAGCGCTGTGTTGAAGCAACAACTAATTGACAGACAAAGACTGTTCTCTTTTTTTCCCAGTTGCAAAACTGCAAGATTAGGTCTCCCCGGTTTCCTTAATGGAAATGTCTCCAATTTTGTTCTTTCTACCTCTCCTGCATATACCAGCCATACAACATAGCTCTAGCCCAGCTCCCTCAGCCTTAGCAGCTCTAGTTGCCTGCTGCAGAGAACCTGAACTGGCTGAATTCCTTTTCACTCATTTGGTCTCACCATCCCATTAGCTGAAGAAAGTAAGCGTACAGTCCATTTCCATCCATGTGGATCAGTTTTAATCCTTGGGTGTCACAGAGCAGCTCCATAGTAGAAAGTTTTGACATCAACATTAAAACAAACATAGCTTTTAGTTGAAGTACTTGATACTTAGTTAAAACATTTCTGCAGATAATTCTCCAGGGAAAAAAAAATCCTTCAAGAAAAACACAAACAAGCAAATTATCAACTGGTATTTCAATCAATTATGTCTTCATTCTGTTTTAATAATGATGCTTTAATAAACATAAATAAGAGGTTCTTTCAGGTCTGTCATGACAGAACTTAGAGCATAAGGTCATTTAGAAGCAAAATTACTGATGAACTACCCAGCTCAAAGATTCATCTCCGTAAGAGCATCAGGCTCAGTACTAACTACACCCCCACAGGCCAGGAGGGGCACAAAGGTTATCTTGAATAACAGACATGACTCAGCTGGAGGTTTTGAAGATGTCAGGTAGAAGATAAGCTCCCTGCTGGTAAATCCCATCCCTCTTCCCCTTGAACCTCATAAACTAACCTACAGTCCACGGTCCACTACCATTAGCATCCACCTAGATTAGTGGGGAACAGCAGCTGCATGTGCATAGCACACGAGAGGAGAGAACAAAGGAATGCACGAAGCCTGCTGTAGAAAAGTCCATTATGTTTTCATGCTGTGACGTTTTCTTCCCAAGAAAATGGATTCAGCAGAAAACACAGAGTAGCATCTGGTACAAATTTAACACTAACCAGAGTCCCAAAGGTCAGCATGAGGCTGATGGAGGCCTCTGAAAATAAAGTAACAAAGTAAAGACACAAGGACTTGAGTAAAAGTGATCATGAAATAATAGCAAGACAGAAATTTACATAAACTAACCAAAATATTCCACTGGATGGATAATATTTCCCTGCTTGTGTTGCAAAGACTAGTCTCAGTCTTGAGCTTGTGTGGGCACATTGCCCTCAGGGGCTGTGTAACCAGTGTGCAGGACACTGGGCACAAATTGTTTTCACCTGTCCCCCCGTCACAGCGTGCTCCATGCCAAGTCTCAGTAATGCACTTCAGAATGCAGCCAGTAAGAGGCCAAAAGGTATTAAATTTTCCTAATCACATTTTGATTCAAAGCTGATGCATCTTGTCAACTGACCTTTGTATTATCAGCTGCCAATCATGTTTTGATATATCGTTCCTGCTGTTGATGTTTTACTGCATCATATTTGTATCCATCTACTGAATTTAAATTTGGTTTTTTTGATGATTCATACTACTTTTTTTAAAAAATACTGCTGTGACAAGGTTTCATAATTACATTCTGTCTTCATTTACGATAAAAGCAAATTGCATTCTTCTCTCTCAAAGTTTGCTACACGGAAGACATCGTTCTTTAGTCAGTATTCAAATCACAGATGTTGCTCAGCTCATGCTCCTGAGTAGCTTAAGGAATTCCGTGTGCTAACAAATTCGCCATTCAAATACAAACTGCTATACAGATCATATGCCAGCCTGTATCTGTGTTCATATCTTCATAGCTAACTCTTCCATACCTTAATAGTATTTTTTTCCTCCCACCCTTCTAATAAATAACCAAGTCCAAAGAGAGAAGAGACATTCATTATTGATTTATACTTTTTCTGGATTAGGGGTTATGCCTAATTGCCACAATATAGTTTCTCTGAAGTGATTCTTTTCTTTTGTGAAAAACTTTCAAATGTTCCAAGGCCCTTTTAAGGGCTTGTAAAAAATATCTGAGGGCCACATTTGCCTGTTATGTAGCTGTACTTCAGGTAGACATGTGTACCAGCAGACAGCTTGTATACATCATATCATGTAGTCATTAGCATGTAGATAATGTCTAAGGTGGCTTACTAGCTGCTGCGCCCAAACTCTCTTAAGAAAAACTCATCTATTAGACTTCCTACAACACTTGTCATAATGGAGTCCCTTTCTTGCTAAATTCTTAGGCATTAGTAGGTAAAAACTATGGATGTACAGAGAGCAAGTATAAAATGATAGGTAAAATGCAAATTATTTCTATTCTCTCCCAAACACAGGCCAGATAACCTATCTTTAGCTATTAATCATTCCCCATCTTGTGAATTAGCAAAGATGATGACAGAGGTCCTCAGACACCAACCAAACAGCCATCTCTAGGATTAATGCAGCTCTTGCGGAGACAGAAAATGGGGACAATGGAAGCCGCAAGTAAAAAGAAAGTACTTTATTTTACCATTCATGTAGAGATTTAGTACAGTTACGCAGAATATGAAGCTCACAAGACACATTTGTCTCAGTACAGTCCTCGTCTTCTTTATTGTCTGTTTTGTCATGTGAAGTGATTTTCAGTTCATTTATTGCTGAAACTGAGTTTTCACCTGCATGTCAGCCTTTCCTAGTTATGCTACTGTGTTTCCAAGTGCTTCTGGGGATAAGGACTTGACTTGGTTATTTCTGAATAACACCTGTTCTCAACAGACCCGTAATAGCTACATTTTTACAAAACTGAGCATTCAAAAAGGAGACAGTCTGTTTGTAAAGGAGCATTAGGCAGTGCTGATTTGAACATGAAAGAATACTATTTCTCACTAACACCTGGATTTTGCCATCTGGCTGAATACAAATGCAATTAAAATGAAATCTGATAGCTTCCCTGCATATTGCAGAAAGATAGCTAGTTAGTAAAATAGGTGGTTAAAAAAATTTACATGCAAACACTGATGATAAATATTGATCTAAACAGATTGATTTTGGGGAGGTTTGCTAAAGCCCTTAAGTGCTCAGAAACTGCACTCTTCTAGGTCTTGGGACAAATGCAAGCAAGGATTCCTTGTCCTCCAAAACATAGATAGGTTTTTCCCCTGTGTTGACTAAAGTGCTGGGAGGATTTGTCTTCCTCACAGCAGACTACAAGTTTATCTGGATTTTCAAAATCAGGGATGTGGTGTTTCAGAGACCGGCTTCTTCCTGATGTACTGGGAACTGGAATACCTGCCCTTATGAAAGGCTGTCATCTTCACCAAGCAGCGATAGGCTTATTCCTTCATTTCACAAAGAAAACAGACACATTTATTTCTTACAGTTAGCTTCTCAGCCCTGGCACACGTGGCAGGGATCTCAGGCCACTGATAATGGAGTTGTAAAGTAGCAGTTTGATGTCTAAATCTTGTTAGAAGCTAACCAACACTTCACCATCCATAACTATACTTGCAGAAAAACGTATGATTACAATTATGTAGATCAATACAGTGTAAGTGTCTTCAACTGGAAAATAAATATCCATTTTTATTAAAGTTTTAATCACTGATTTGAGTGTCAAAAAAAAAAACTGTAAAGTATTTCTCAAGTATTTCTTTACCCTCCCCCCCAGTCAAATCATTCAAGCCCTGACAGTTGTCCTTTCTTCTGCGTGAAACATATCTGCTTTTTGGCGTCAGCTCTTTTTCAGATATCTAGCACATCATAAACTTAAAGCCTGAGATCCATTTAGCTTTTCCTGTAATAAGAGTTTTCCCCTTTTCTGATCACGTGAACTTTATGGGTGTATATCACTGGGCTGATCATGACAGAGAGCCACTTGCTTCTTATAAAGGGTCAGTACAAAACTGGGGGGTTCATGTTAAGTGCCAACATAGTTGCCAAGAGAACCCCCTAAAAACTGCAAGTTGCATTCCCTTTTGCCATGTTGAGAAGGAACTGAGACTGGTGGCAGACCTGTATTTTTCCCTTGTCTGTCTTCAAGAGGTCTAGCGACTCTGTCACTGCGAGGAACGCAGGCCCCTTGGCACCACCGAGCATGATGAGGACAATGTACCTGGAAATTTAGCGCTGGCATCCACAGAGATGATCGGCTTACATTTCAGTGTGGCACAATATGCATCTTCTCAATTGGCAATAAGAAAAAAGTCACTATGAGAATAGGACCTGGAGCACAAACATTTTCTTTTGCAACATATACTCAAGACCATAGTTTCCCTAACAATGAATTATGTTTATTAAAAATATGCAAAATTACCCGAAGTGTAACACTCTTCATGGGTCTAAATAACCCTATTCCCTTCCACAGACACCAGCAAGGAGGCCTATGACAATATCCAAATGTCAGCGGAATCTATTCCAGCAGTGTTTTTGCATCAGTAATTTCATTTTTCTGAAGTCTTATACACACACACTAACATAATAAGTTTTTTATATGTCACAGCCTAAAGACACACCAAGAGTGTTCCATCATTTCAGCTGTTTAATAAAAAAAGCATAAATACTGACACAAACACTGACAAGACTGGCAAATTAAGTCCCTGCATCAATAGTTTTCTGTGTAGCTGTGAATACCAGAACATATTTCCCAGATACTTTTAAGACAGACATAATATGGCAGCTAGGAAGTTGTTAGCACATAGTGGAATAGACTTGCCAAAAACTGTAGAGTCTGAATGGCTTAATTATAATGTGTGCCAGCCTAGGGGATCAGGAATATTCTTATTCTCCTGTCCCAAACCAGCAGACATTTTCACATACACTTACATCAGCAGACTAGCTCAACAGGATTTCTCACAGGTATAAATTTACGCAATTCTGAGAGTTTCTGCTGACTGCTTGGGTCTATTTTTTCTCTCTAGAAGAAAAGATATTTTAACGACTAAAGACTGATCAATCATTATCCAGAGCATCATCCTTTCTCTTATTCTTTTTCCAGTGAAATTTGAATGCCTTTTTCCAAGTAAGCATGTTTTCATGGATTTGTTACCAAGACACCTGTATTTGCTACAGATGTAAGTAAAATTTATAAATATATGGATGTGAAATTATATTTTCTTGGTTTATGGACTTAAAGTTTCCTAGGATGGAACACCTTATATGCATCTCAGTACTAGAGTGAAATAGTGTCCATCTTTTTGCAGTAGTTCCTCAACTAAAAGAGAAAGCAATAGGCAAGCCCTTGCTCATTCACCTTCTACTAAAAAAGTGGGAAAAGCCAGTCCACATGGGATCTTAGAATTGGTGACAGTTCACTTAAGGCAAAAATAGAAGTGATCTTGGAGGGGAGGGGAAATAAGTTAAAATATTTTCCACTTAGGGTAAATTATCCTTCATAATAAAGTCAAATGGAGGTAGAGCATAACTCGTTAATTCACGTCACATGTATACAACACTGTATGGGAAGAAACTGTTGACATATAGAGTGGTATTCATCTCACCAAACTCTAGTCATTCACAATGTACCTGTTCATATCTGAGCTGGCTCACTGACTTCACTGTGCAGACAACTAAAAGAAACAGGCGTTTTTAGGGTGTATCTGCATTATTTTCAAGATGTATGTTAAAATTAAATTAATCCCATTCTAAAAATACTGATTTTTGTTTTTCCTTCACCGCTTATAAAGTGAGCCTAGAATTATTATCTGTATACTGCAGCTACATTCAGATTTAGTTAGGACTCAGTATTTCTTAAGATTGCTTGGAACTAAAGGTCCTACTGGCTTTCAGTGGTGGGAGTAAGGACTGCTTCAGCAAGAGACTTAAATAATTTCCAACTAGTGAGTGACAGGTATGAGTGTGGGATTACAGTGTAGAAATTTCTATCAAGTCATTGCTTCATCTTACTTATTTTACACTAGTATTATACAAGTTGTTATGCAAATAAGTTTAAAGAAATAGTGCTGTATAGAGCACTTTATGATCAAAACCATGTTTTCCTGCAAACATCTCGTGACCAAGAAGTTTGATCTACACAGGATCAGACCTGAACTACAGAGATGTAAAGTAAAGGTACAGAACATGACTTCAATAAGGTCAGAGACTTTTTTGCACCTAGCTGCTGCACTGGGAAAGCACACCAACCTTGTCTCACTGGGAGCACAAAAAGCCATGTGAAAGACATAACGTATGGGATAGTATGGATAGTCTGCTTGTATCATAGCTCCCTCCATGGTAGGTATTTTCTCTTGTTCCCATTAGCCAAGTGGGGTACCAGGGCTTGAGAATCCTAAATCTGAGAATTGCAATGCCTTCATAGAATCATAGGCTGGAAAAGACCTCTAAGATCATCAAGTCCAACCATCCACCCAACATCACCATGCCGACTAAACCATATCCCGAAGTGCCACATCTACACGTTCTTTAAACACCTCCAGGGACGGCAACTCAACCACTTTCCTGGGCAGCCTGTTCCAATGTCTCACCACTCTTTTAGGAAAGGAGTTTTTCCTAATATCTAATCTAAACCTCCCCTGATGCAACTGGAGGACATTTCTGCTCATGGTATCGCTAGTTACTTGGGAGAAGAGACCAACACCTGCCTCACTACAACCTCCTTTCAGGTAGCTGTAGAGAGCGATAAGGTCCCCCCTCAGCCTCCTCTGCTCCACACTAAACAGCCCCAGCTCCCTCAGCTGTTCCTCAGAAGACTTGCTCTCTAGACCCCTCACCAGCCTCGTTGCCCTTCTC
>Ga0065711_1002010_pt1 | contig 37378 bp, 14 predicted proteins | sample Hoacrofraction12_FD_59098 | JGI IMG/M metagenome (GOLD analysis project Ga0065711, IMG submission 59098) | Hoatzin crop microbial communities from Cojedes, Venezuela - Epithelial fraction 12 v2 (version 2) | ecosystem: Host-associated > Birds > Digestive system > Esophagus > Crop | place...
TGGTGGAAATCTTGCTGGCATTTTTTTTTTTGTTTTTTTTTTTTTTTAACACAAGCTTCACTAGGTTTACTCCTGGTTTATATTGGTTTGAGCTCTGGAGAAGGGTCACTATATGTCTCCATTTTTATGGAAGGTATAATACTGCTTTCCTTGTTGGAAGGTGGAGACGGAAGGAAGAAGCATAGAGAGACGTAATTTAGTTTCAAAGCATGCCTGCAGAAACTTGTAAGCAACCACCAAAGTAAAAGCTTATTTCTGTTACTTTTCTCCATTCACTTTGCTAAATATTTCATACAGAAGCTTACCATGAAAATCAATACAAAGAATTAAGACTGAGAAATCTCCATCTTCTGAAACCCACCTCAAGTGCCAACTTCAGATACTGTTTTTTTATTTCTTGTAACTTTTCCTCTGTATGCTCTATATCCAGACTGCAAATAGCAAAGAAAAATCCACGCACAGCATATACAGTAGTACCATCCAAGTTGTGTAACACTGTCGCACATATTATCTGTCTTTTCATCCATCCTCCTTCCTTTGCATGCTCTAATTGGCTATCAGGCGTGAGGCAGTCTCTCCATCATTTTAGGTTTTCCTGGCTCTCTGTCTTGCTGGTAAGACCACTGGAACAATTTGTGCTTCTCCTCTTCAGCTGGAGAGCATTTGACCATTTTTACAAACGCATCACCAGCGATGCATGGAGATACCAAACATACAAACGTTTTCCCCCCTCCCAATCTTTATCAGTCTTTAGTACATTTCAATATGGTATTCTGCTGCTTCCTCCAGTCTAGGGATAGCAGGAAATAGCAGTAGCAGCACTTTGAAAGGTTTGCATATTCAGACAGTATTTTAAGAGTGACTTGCCAGTCCTCACTAGGTATTTTTTTTACATTTGTAGATGGGTGAAGAATGTACAACACAGAAAGATGAAGCATCACATTTCTGGTGGCAGCATCATGAAGTCCTACACAGCCCTAATATAAATACAAACGTCTATAGATTAAAAGGCAACACTTCTTAACCTACTTTTTTTAAAAGCTAAACAGCCTAGAAACTAAGATGAAATCAAAAATCCTTCGGGAGTCAGAGATAGACATGACATAATCTAAGTTTTTCATAAAAAAATTTCAGCTGAACACTTCTCAGGAAGGATTTTAATATACTGTGACACAGTTATTAGCTCAGATTAAACAAAAAAGCACTCCTCTGCTTTAAAAAATCAAGATGTAGAGAAGTGAAGCCTGAAATCCACACATACAGGGTTTGAGAAGCTTTTAAAGGTTTTAACCCCTAGACAAGAATTGCTCCGTCAGCGAATAAAAAGATTTCAAGATTTTGGCCTTCCCTCAAAAGACTCTAGGGGAGCTGAAAGTGTTCACCAGGGCTGAAGCAGACGTCAATCATATGTTTGCTATTACAAAAATATAAAAGTCATTGAACATCAGCAGGATTTTGGGTGCCTAAAGGCTTGAGGGTCACAGCCTAGAAGGAACCTTGGGAGGCCTCTAGTCCAACCCCCTGCCCAAAGCAGGGCCAGCTCTAGGAGATCTGGGGTCAGATCAGGCTGCTTAGGGCTTGGATCAGTCTGGGCTTGAAACCCCCAAGTCCAGCCTCTTTGGGAGACCTCCTCCACCGCCGCATTCTCCATAGGAACACATTGGAAAAAGTTTCTCCTTCTCCTTCTGCCGCACAGAGGAGGACAATCCCTGCCCTCAATCTCTGGGCTGGGCTCCCACTCATACAGCCCAGATAATTTGTTTCTTCTAGTTCACACAAAGAGAAATTGCACTAGTGCTATAAAGACACAAAACCTCCACACCGCTTTAAAATGAACATCAGTATCAGCGTTCATTGAAGGGAAGTCATTTTTCCAAATTGGAACAGTCTCACATTGTCCTCTTTACTAATTTTATTTGGGAAAAGAATTTTTATTTGGAAAAGACATACAGGAAGGTAGATGGGGTAACACTCCATACTGTCTTGCCTACTGGATCTTCTAGGGATACTGTAACCAAACGAGTATTTCAGTCATCCAGCTCCTGGAACATAATTCTCAAAGGCTAGTTAGCTATGAAATTCCCTCCACAAGGAATGGGGAAAGTTATGTGCCTGTTTCAAAGATTTATGTGTTTTCCTCTAGCTGTGGATTAGACACTTGTCTGAGACTGGGATTCATTGCTTCACATTTCCCCTCCAAATCTAGGCTCCATTTTGTATCTTTGGCTGCAGAGAACTGACTCAGTATTTTTATCTGAAAAAAACCCCATATAGGAGAAAGGTAGCAGTGGAAGTGGTAAGAGATTTAAGAGACTGAAGATTAAAGTATTCACTTAAGAATTAGCAGGTTCAAACTTGCATTTTCCAGCTCCCAAGAGAGCACACTTCACACCTGGTTACAGGTTGCTGAAAGCAAAACTCTGTGGAGCAAAGAATGCGAGATTCACGAGCCAGAAGGACAGGGGAAAGAAACAGAGAACTGCAATGCCTCTTGGTGATCCCTAGCTCATTGCAGGTATCTTGCAGCTGAACCACGAACCATACACTTTTCAATTTTTTTAGCATCAATGAAAAACATGCATACTGAGAATGAGCATTCATGTATTGTTTACTCAAAGATTAATTTTCATGAACGTTTTCACTCTTCACCATTATTTTTTACATGTGTTTTACGTTTCCTTACTAAGGGAAGATAATTTTGGTCTCTTCTTACTTCTAGAGAAACTCGAGAGTCTTTGCAGTATTCTGCAAGGAGCAGACATCAACACCTATATTTAAGTATGACACGTTATAAGCTTGTATTAACACTTATAATTTGACTCCATTTTAACTGTTTGGTCTGTAAAGCTCCACAATGAATGTTTGCCTCAGGCTCAATTTTTTCTGGAAGGCATAAGCAAAAATAGTTCAGTCATTTCAGAGGGAAGGTGAGGAAAACCCAGTTTTGCCGATATTTATACAGCTGTTCCAGTGAGAATCCACACTTTGGAGCAGGGACTTGACATTTGGCAGAACGCTTGCTCTCATGGCAAAGTGCCTTTTCCGTCTCTGTGAAAATCCACACAAATTTGACTAAAATAAAACCTCATGAAAATACTACTTGTATATGCTCTGCACAGGTTGGTTTGAAGCCTATAATTGATTATCAAAGTATTGTCCTTGCATTAACTTTACTTCCAACTCAGGTGACAGGAGCTCAGAGTCTTTTTACGCAAGGGAAAGCAGTCACATGCTGGTGCAGAAAGGGCGAGGGATGGGACAGGGACTGGGAAAGGCGAAGGGCATCAGGGCTACCAGCTGCTGGACCACTGAGCTGGCAGGCTTGGGTGTCTCATCTCTCTCCAGATAGCAGAGAATACTCTTTCTTCCCAACAAGTATTTCAGAGGAAAAATTGTTATAGACCAAACGTAACAATTATTTTGAAATTTCTCTGCTGTACTTCACACTAATTTTTATCAGCAGTTTATTCCTGCACATTTAGACTGTGCGATCTTTAATGCCTTGTAGCTCTTTTTATTAACATCTTACTTTTATTATTTGTATGAGTTAAGGATTTTTTCCCCCAAGCATTCAATTATGAGACTTAGCTAGTTTAGGGAATTATTAACAAAAAATCCTTTAATAATTAAGATTTTTTTTTTCAACAGAAAGTAATTTCCCCCTTCTCCTCATTTGTTTTATCTCAGTTAAGAATAGGGTGTTTCCTTATAAGGACTTGTATTTTACTTTGGTGAAATTTAATTTGAAAACTGAAGAAATTTTTAGCTCTTAGTAAACTGCTAATATTTAGTCAACTCCTTTGAACATCTGAAACGCACACAAACACACACTGTTCCATGCATGCTCATTCTCAGGGATTGGATTCAAAGACAGAAAAACAACAAAACTTTTTCTTGTCAATGTCATTTTTAAAATGCTCGGTTTTGAGGAGGTACATTTCTAAGTCTTTTCAGCTGTCACTGAACAATATTTTGGTAGTATAAACTAGACTAAAGGCAATCAAATAAAATGCATCAGTAAAGAGCCATCACTCAAATTTTTATCCACTACCAACTTGTACGGAGCTGATGTGGAGCTTGAAAAAAGAGATATTCAGAACCCTACTGTCTGCAAAGGGAGGAAATAAATGTATTTACTCATAAGACTTTCACAATGATGCAAAAAATTATTCCTTTCTCTCCTTTAGTAATGGATGTCTTAAAGTTTAACCTGATGTTTAAGAAAGCTTACAAAACCCCCAGGTCCAAAAGACATTTTTTCCCCACCAAATAAACTGATGCAGATCCTCCTTCCAATCTAATATCTTGTGAAAGAAAGCTTAAAGAGAGGAAAAGGAGTGACCAGTTCTATATTTCATACTAACAGATCATCATTACTCTATACGGTAATAGCTTTTTGTTTTCTTTATAAAAAGGAAAAAAAATACTACCAAAGATATTTTGTAGAGAAATTTTACTTTCTAGCTGCTAATACTTCAAATCCAGACCTATGTGCAAGTCTTCCACAATTATTAAAAACTGTAAATACTCTATGAGACATACAGTTACTAAGATGCAATGGATAACTGTCTATTTTAAATGAACTCCTTAAAACTGTTTGAATTCATGTGAGCTAGCCATTAAGAGGACAATAGCATGTCTCTCTTCTTTTTTTAATGTAAACTCTCAGCTTCCTTATTTTAAGACCTGACATGGCACACCCATACAGCACTTATACACCCAAAATCAAGCAACTTAGACTTTTTAAAAATTTTTTTTTTGGGGGGTGGTGGGTGTGGCGGTAATAACTTATGGAAATCTCACTGACAAAGAATAGCAGTCATTATTAGTAACAAAATTTGCATTGCTTTTGGAAGGGTTACAATATAAAAAGCAGGAAAATAAAACACAATTATAAAATCAATAATGATAATCGTGTAAGAAAAGCATAGTTTTATTCACATGCAAATGCCAATCCTCACACAAAGAGATGGACATACTACCTCAGGAGTTAACAGTGTCACCATAAATGACTTTTTATTGCTCTGTATTTTCAAAATGCTCTTAAAACATTAACTAATACATCTTAGATGTTTCTGTGTAGGTTATGGTGTTAACACAGAACTTCTCAGGCTCTCATTAGACGTCAGCAACGGTTTTACCGTAACAGTCATAAGCCACAACATCCATTCTCTTGCAAAGTGAAGGACCACAGTGCATTTGTGATGAACATAAATGTAAAGCACACGTTTCGCAAATTCCTATCTTCAACCTCCCTGATCATTTCAACTGTTAGTAACAAGCACAAAATAATTTCTGTTTCTCAAAAAGTACAGCTAACCACAGTCTTTCTAGTTCTATCTAAAGTTATACCAGAATGTAACCTGCCCGTAATGCAACTATGTAAGCATGGCTCTTCAGAGGCTTGGAGTAATCCTTCTGACACAACATATTAAAAAAAGATCAGAAACTTCCACCCATGTGTCAGCCGTTCACTTGCCCCCCTGTCCTACTTTAGCCTAGCTTTCAGCTCCTCCTGATTCTGCCTGCCTGATTCAGCAGCAGCAATCAGCAGAACTTTATCCATCCTCACCAGTCAACCTCCACAAAGCACCTCTTAATTAGTGCAGAGGGTGGCTGACGTGCTCTGGGTGAAGGTTCAAGTGTTAGATCAGCTCCAGATGACTGATCTCCCGAGTTGCGTATTTTTGACTATAAAAATCACAGAGAGGCGGAGGAAAAAGAAGACTGGGGACAAGAAGTCAAATAAATTTCTATCAGCATGGAGGTAGAAGTAAATAACCAATAAATCACTGACTTAAAAATAACTGTAATGAATCAAACAACTCTGTGAATGTATGCACAGTGTTGTTATTTCATTACTAAATATGGTCCAGTTCCTTATATTACTAAATTTGTAAAATATTCTGTAAGACATATAGAGTCACTAAGATGCAATGGATATCTATTAATACTAAATGAAACCCTTAAAATTATTTTACTTCACGTGAACTAACCAGCGAGAGAGTAACAGCATGTCTCGATACATGAACTCTTATAATTACTTTTCTAAATAAATACTTTGTTGCAGCAGCTTTGTTTTTAAATTAGGGCAATTGGTTTATCTAAAGTGAAATGCACAACATCTATTTAAATTTTTTATAGGGAACCTTTTTGCTTCTAAGGATGCTTTTGTTTAAATTTTGTGCTCATGCAGAGTCATTTAAAGCCAAGTTGCTAGAATGCCTATGAGGTGAAGCTGAAGGGGTAAACCATTTACACTTCATGTCTACAATCACTAATCCACAGGACATGGAATCACATAGCACAAAAACTGCCACAGAGACACAGCACCCACCGAGTCACCCTACAACGGGTGATTGTTAAAACTAAAGCTGCAAAGGCTAATAAGTGATCTGGCCTCTCCTGCCACCAGTTGCTGGAGCAGTCACCTTTTCTTCCGCCAAGGCAAACCCACTCCCCGAGCTCCTCTCTGGAACCAGCCAGCTGAGCCAGAGAAGAGGCGCCAGGAACTTTCCCACACGGCAAGGTCTGAGCAGAGTTTGAACTCTGGGGCTTATATTCAGGGGACCGGTGGCAAATTGCACGGTCAGAGAGCTGAGGGGCAGGACCGCATACACGTGTCTGGGAGCGTGGAGAACAGCTTCAATGGGAGGGCAACGAGGCACGCACAGCGACGGAAGAGGCGGCTGCCAGGCTGTGGGAGGCAGCCTGGAGAGAGCCATGACGGGCGAGAGTGACGGCTGAAGGGAGGCTCCATTCCGAGAGCAAAGAAATGGTTTCCCATTTAATTCCTGCTGTTTAATTTCACCCTGTAATGGCATTCAGGAAACACTGCTTACTTTGATTACAGGTGAGGCTATAAAACAGAAAAGTTGCACAATTGCTTCTGCCTCAAGTCTGTATTCCAAAGATTTCACAACTCCTGAAACACCCACACCACATTCCCCCACTGAAACCACTCAATGGTGCTCAAAAAAACTGGGAAAAAAACCAATCTTAATTTCCCCCTCCTCCAAGATCACACATCAAAAAGACTTGTATTCAGCAAGTGGAATAAAAGGGTTTCATATTAGCGGAATTGGTGCCTGTAACTATACCTCTAACGTTAAAATGACATTTTCATCATTTCAAGAAATCACCCATATTTAGGTATAAGCAGGATACTCGCTCATGCCACTTTCAGAACAGATTGCACACAGGAGAATGGAAAATAAATTGTATGTAAATATTCCCAAGACAAGATGGGAAATAATACTAATGTTAGATGCGAGTACACTATTCTGAAGACTTTGTCTTCATTCAGATACATAAGATTAAACTATTTGCACGAAGAAAGAACACAGTCTTGTACACTAAATACTCTTGCACCTCTGGAAAAAATGGGAACAAAGTTCCTCATGGTACTGAGTATATACCCCTTATGTTCTTGTTCCACATTTGAAAGAAGAGTATCATTCCTCTTTATACAATTACATAATACAAAAGAACACACAGGAGACCAAAGAGCTGCAAGTACATCTCTAACCTTGTGTTAACTGAGAAATCAAACTCCCCCTAAAGTCTAAATTCCCCAGCTGTTCCCACTTCGCATACATCAGCTTAAATTTTGGCTGAACCCAGGGTAAGCTAACTGGCTGACCAACTCGGGTGGCGATGGCAGGGAAGAGTTCACAGACAAAATTTGCTGCTGCAGGCACTGGGGTCACAACGGCGGGGACCTGTTGAATCTCTGATCTCTATCCCAGTTCAGCCGTAAGTGTGAAAGATAACACAGATGTAGTTAGTTCTCACTCAATTAATGTGGCACATCAGACTTTCTTGTACACATCACTTCTGGTAGGTAACGTAAATAACAGACAGAACGAGCCATCAGAGGACCCACAAACTATTTAACGGAATAGCATCCAAGTCCTTCACACCCTCTCTTCAATATACAATGGCAGTTTTGAAGTCACGGATGTATTGCAATAATTAGATGCTCAGTGTTAAACAAACCATATCAGGGAGGTGGTGTACAACTATTCCCTTAATAGCATCTCTCAGGCTTCCTGACATTATCTAAAACAGTGCCTGGGCCGCCTGACATGGCTGGAGAACTTCAATAGCTTTATCTAGCATATCCACTAACAATGAAAACTGGGAGACAGACTTGTCACAGGTTACAGTGTTCAGGTTAAGGACTTCAACAGAAGTTATTTGGATATGATACCTCACAAAAATTGTGTTCAAAAGCTGCTAGCGTGTCACTGGTGACAAAGAAATGCTTGTCAGAAAACCAGTCATTAATATCTCTATTTTTCCTCCTGCATGGAAATGCTGCAATTCAATTTCACTGTTTATGACTATTTCTGTTGGTTTAGAATCATTCTTTGTAGACTGGGCTTTTTTTTTTTTTAAAAAAAAAAGTTCTGGCCAATGTTACCAAGATTTAAGTTGTATGTCCTGCACTCTTGTGGATCAATTAAAAAATTTCAGTCTTGCTTTATAAACCATCTTCACACGAGATCATAACATAAACCATTTGCAAGATGGCTGAATTAAGCTGACTGGCACGTGGCAGAACGTAGTAACTTGTATGACAAATCTGATAGAATTTAATTTAAAAACTTTAAAAAAACTTTTAAAAATTCAAAAACTTGAAAAAAAAATGTTTAGATGTGATTTAAGTTCTACTATTGCTTTCAATCTGTTTCACAAATGCCAAACCTGAAATCTTAAAATATTAAGAAGAATCTTGATGTTTCCACTGCCGGCACTGAACTACTTCAGTTCACACGGACTCCTTCAGGGCATTCAGAAACCGAGTAGTCCAAAGCCTCCTTGCGGATTTTGTTCCATGAGATACCAGGCCATTCCCAAGGATGAAAAGGAGCCCGGTTATTTCCCAACAAGCTTGACATTGTTTTGCCATTTCCTGAATAAGCATATCAGTCCTTGGCCACCACACAAATCATCTAGTCAGGGCAGGCTATTTTTATAGTTCCCAGATGGTCTTTATGTACTTTCACGCATGACATGAGCTTCGCAGGATATAACCACTCTGGCGACCTTGGTACATGTGAAACTGTTCTCTTCAAGCAAAGAAAGGTAGGAGCTGTGTCGTGCACATGGGTACATCTATTCATAGATATGTCATGCACTTTAGCTAGCACTGCACCATTTTATTTTCACAATGTACCTTGGCATTTGTCACTGGCAGGAGTTCAATTTGTGTCATAAAAAATATACAGTCTCCAGTTTCGGTTCATTCTAGTTGTCTGCTGCTTCCAAAGGGAAATGTGACAAGCCATTTGCATTCAGGAGTCAATTAGTACTTTTGACCCCAGCTCCATACTTTGACAGCAAACACCCAGCAATATTACCCATTTCTGAAATTATATTGGAGAGACTACTGATATTCGGCACTGCTGAACGAGCTCTTTCAAAAGATCTCCTTGAGGCTGTCTTCACATAGTCTTGGAACTAGTAAGAAAAAAAGTCCAGACTGAAATATTTTGACCTCGCCATTATTAAAACTATGTGATTGAAACATAACAACCAACAACCTCTAGGAAACCCAACACAAACCATGCCACAAATCACATTCTTTTCTGCAGATAACCAGTTATTCATACAGATTGCTGCTTAACAAATTGAGCAATTTTTCCCACCTGTACAGCAATTCATGTAAATGGATGTAAATGGTGTTAGTCCATGCAATAAACCCGATAATTCTGATGCAGTCAAGATGCTCACAGCCTCCAGAGGCTCCTTCCATGTTACTGAGACCCTAAAGCATAGCAAAGTGCAACTAGTTCGGGAGACCACAGAGAAGACAGAGCCCGTTGCACTAAAGTAGAGATGACTGTTTATCTGCCCAAGAGTACTAGTTACAGGGGAAGAATCTGAAAAGTGTCCCTGATGCTTCAACTGCCCTTTTTGGCTCATTACTGCGGAGCTCCAGGCCATAACTGAAACCAAACCACACATCAACAAGGGGTATTGACACATGACAGAAAAAGGCTTGTGGACCTGGACTTCTAACTGCTTCTGTATGACAACTATTCCAGGCATTTGCTAGACTGGTTTTCATATCCTGCTCCATTTCTGGGCACTGTGTTGACACACAACAACTTAAAGAAAAGTTGATAACGATGATGAATGGCATGCTGGTTTCAGATAGGTTTATATAGAGAAGATGGGAAACATTTTATGGAGCTGCAAATATAATGAAAAAATGACAGTACGTACAAAGCCACAGGACACACAACAGAAAAGATGCAATGTGCTTTTTTCTCTCACTTGGAACTTCATAATTTTAGTACAGTGTTAGAGCAAAATTCACCAAGGAACTTTGTTTCCTCTCTCCGTTACGGCCTCCAACGAAAACTCTGCTCTGGGTGCCTGAAGATCAAATCACACCTTCTAGTAGTGGACTCCTTCATCTGTACTTTGACAGAGAACTGACATTTTCCTTCTTCGTGTTCAAAACACTCTACAGTTTTAAAAGCAAGTCTGATACTCAATAAAGACACACATTAATCTCTCTCACCTCAGAACTAAAGAAAATAAATGCTCCTGAACAAACTAAAAGAAGAAATGCCACTCTTGGATAGCTGAGTTGTGCCCATAAAGATGGCAACAGACTAGTATTGGAACTGTAGACACATTTTTGTTTGGTTGGCTTAGCTACAGAAAACCAGGGCTAAAAGCAGAATGGAGAACGTGCTCTAGGCACACCCCAACTTGCAGCCTGGAAGGAGACGCGGGTCTCGCTCCAGAGCTTCGCTCCCCCTCCTGAGCCCTCCCACTCCTCGGGCAGCGGCGTGCAGCGCAGCACCCCGGCGCACAGGACCCCACTAGCAGAGCCCCAGCCCCAGCTCGCGCACGGCCTTAGCATGGACAGCAGCAACTGCTCTGTCAGCGAGAGGTGAGGTGGCTTTGGCAGGTGAACGATGAAATGGGGGTATCAGCTGGCAGCAGCAAAGACGCCTGCCATGGCACCCTCAACTACAGCACCGGTCCTGCCACTTGAAATGCCTCTGGGACACATGAACGCAGCGCAGGGGCAGCTATGCAGCTGTAACTTGTATCCTAACAATTAAAGCGAAAAATTGTGTGATATACTAAGAGACCTACACACACACTGAATTATTTTTCTCTACTTTACTAAAGAGAAAAATCCCTTTTTAGAAAGAATTGCACTAGCGTTTTACAATCTCCCTTTAGCTATCAGCTTAAATAAGGTAGTTTGACCATCCTTACAAGCAAGTCGGATGGTACATGGAGGTCATGGTAAATCCAGCCATTAATTACAAATTGTTAAAGTCTGTTTATACTAGCTTAAAAATGCGTTAAAAAGACACATATTTTTTTTCATATCCTACACAATCCCCTTTGCCTTAAAAACTCGGAACTGTCCCAAAATTTAGTAACAACCACCTGCACCCATAGAGAAAAAACATTATTATCCAGAGACAAAATCCTTTGCTATGCAGTCTTATGTTTTGTCTTCTATAATCCCCAAGCCATTTTTGTGCCAGAGAAAGAAAAACGTCTGTAATACTGAAAATTACTACATTTATTTGGAACCACAACGTGCTTGTGAATAAAACAACAATTTGAACACTGAAATTAGGAGAAAATATTTCAAGCTTGCTCCATATTGTCCTAATGAAGTATGTTTTATAATTCATAATAATATGAGAAACTAAGTAGTTTAAGCTGAAGACTGATTTCTGAAGACCACATTTGATCCTCAATTCCAACTCTGCAACCTTGAGAAATAAAACTTAAAACTTCTTACTTACAGCCCACTGTAAAGTGCTTTATAATAGTTCACTTAGCATTCGTCCACCTCACCAGTGTTTTGTGGTAATTAGCTGGACAAAAAATTACAGCAAAAATTAAACAAAAACCAAGATGATAACGCAAACCCTATAAAAGGATATAAACCACCACATATCTTCACTTTAAAAATTCCCTTCAAGATACATCATCATCACAATAATAAAAAAAACAACCCTGACTTTGAATTCAAGGTTGATTGAATTTCGTCACACTCCCAACCTTCCAGCTTCCTGTTAATTCAAATTATTAATTGGCAGATATCCAGCAGAAGCAGGGGAGAGGAAATCTAATTTGTGCATGTACTTAGACAACTAAAAACTCCCTTTACAATTGCTTATCTCCATATTCCCTCTGTTCATCTTCCAGAAAAGCAACAAAACGAAAGCAGAAGCACCTTCTTAGTGGAAGAGAATGAAGTGCTAAAAGTATAGCCCATTTTTCAGCAACTGCAGAAACACACTTCTTTGCCTTTTTTGCTCCCCTTGTTCTCAGCGCTGTTATTAGTAGTTCTTTTTTAACCACAGCAGAATACGGCACGTCTGTCTGACAGGAGATGCAAAGGCAAAGCCTCTTTCCCAAAGAACCTGCAGTTAAAGCTCTTGACTAAACCCACTGGAGTTACTGCAGTACAGGATGAGACTTCATGGTTCTCGGGCAAAGCAGGGGCATAACAGTGATCCCGCGGTACTTACAGAACCTCCTCCCCTCTTGCAGGTCTAACGGAGGCACAGTTTACGAGGCAGAAGAGGAGGGATGCAGGGGTCTACATGTAAGTGCATCAAAAAAAAAGGGAATTCTCCACTTCCTCAGCTCACTCTTTCTTATGTCACCTCCCATGATTATTTTTGTCATTTATAGTTTCTTTGCTATGCTTTTAGAATTTCCCAATTTCCCCTCAGGGTTCGGGGTATTCAGAATGAAGGTTATATTTACACTGGGGTGGCTGAAACTTTGCTATTTTCTATTTCCAAGGCACAGTTGACTAAACTTGGCAACATTTACAGTATCTGCTGAAATCAACATCTGACTTCCTCTATACCAAGAAGCATTAATTATATAACTGAAATTAAAAAAAAAAAGAGAAGGTGATCCCCGTCATCTGCCTCTTTTAATTATCAGTCACTTTTTGCTGCCACCATTAAAAAAGTGAATGATTAAATCTGGAAATATTTGTAGCATAAAAAATACCCCAAAATTCAAACTCAGTTGTGACAGGTTATGTAGACAGTAGAAGGGATGGTGCTAAGAGCATTACATAGAATCACAGATTCATTTAGGTTTGAAAAAACCTTTAAGATCATCGAGTTCAACTGTACAACCGTTGTATTCACATGCCGTGCAATTTGTTTGTTCCTGAAACCCCTACGGACGCCTGACGGCCGAAAGCAGCGAGCCTGGGGTGCTGAGGCTGCCACGGCAGGTGACCCCGGGAGGCTGCGGGCCCCTTTCCGAGCGGGAGAACTCTGCCGCAGGGAGCTCAGCCACGGTCACGCAGAATTAGCACGGCACCGCGGCCCCACCGGCGAGGCTTTGCACTTCTTGCTGTGTGGCCCACAACGGTGTCTGAACGCCCGGCGGTATGGCCCGGGGGGTTCGTGTCGCTGTTCACATCATTCCCGCAGTCAATGGGAGTAAAACCGACTTTGGGAAACCAAAAGCCAACCTGCAGAATTTTCGTTTTTTGTACACCACTGCTAATAAGAAGACGTCTGAAAGTGAAATTAGCTCAGATCTTTAGGGGCAATACCTCAATATCCATTTGTGCAACGTTGTTGCCATAGATAGATACAAACAGCTGTATCTGACCAAGACTTACTCAACCATTCAATTGTCGCAGAGGGAGGGCACGTCACACCTGCCTGTCTGTCATCAGTATGGACTGCAGTTAATGGTCAAAAATGCAGTAAACGCTCCCCTGTTACCATGTGCAACAGCACTGGTTCTCACTATTTGGTCAGATACTCACATATGAAAGACACCTGAGCTACAATCTACGCTCTTACTTTCCAGAATCTGCACGCAAATTTGAAGGCATAACTTAGCCTTTAACATAATCAAATACCCTTTAAAGATGAGGGGAACAACAGTTTATTTCAGTAGGTTCAACACCCAATGCTAACAATTCAAAAGATGGTGCACCATTAAGCAAAGCACACAGAAGCTCATTTTCAGTTGCTCCCCCCTCACAAATCTTTACATATTCAGAAATGCTTCAACTGTTCTGCCAGTTCCAAGAGGTAAATCATTTCAGTTCTTGCCTAAACTGACTTGGAAAAAACGACGTACCCTGCCATCCCTTCCCCAAGCCCCGGGGTGCTGCAAAATCCAGTCACATCTGCACTGCATACAGTAAGTAACCACATCTTGTTTTTAAGTCATGACCACATCCTTTTACCTCCATTTCAGCTTGGTGGGCCTAATTTAAGTAGTGGTTTACTAATTAGATGAAAGAGCATTAACATGCCTGCAAAACCAATCAGGAATCAAGTCCCGGTGGCTATTTTGCCTTCAATGGGCTAATTTGCTTAGTTGCCAGATCAAAGGTACTGCAGATGGCACAGACGCAAATGGCAGAATCCAAACCTGGGGATTAGAGACAACCAAACGCTGCTGATGAGCAAATCAAAACTACTAATCATAGCATTTATAAAATGCATAGGAAGTAAGAATTTCGTAAGAATTCTACTGATAGCCCAGTTCCTTTTTGCTCCCAGGTCTGTTTACTTAACGTTTACTGTACTGATCAGGTATAACACACATGGGGATGGGGGGAGCATAACTTTAGTTTTATTCCAATACCAGACTGAAAAGTAATTCTGTGAGGCTGCTGTTTTCAACTGATAAACTGAAATTACTAGGGGAAAAAAGCCACTGTGCTTTTAAAGCAATGACCAAATAACTTTTTATATATTGTCTATGATCCTGAAGGAAAGGAGGTAATTTGAAAGGGCAGAATGTTAATTTTTATGTGCTATATCAGTTCAAAACTCTACATGCTAACAAAAAGCTAGTCTGCATTGTTCAAAACAAAACAAAGAGTAGTTACATTAATATAACTATTCAGATGACAAGATACAGCATACAATAAATTGTCATTGCTTTCAGGGTTTTTTATGCCTAGTCTTTAGGCTCAGATAATACAAAATACAGCAGTAGGAAAATGTGATCATAGATGCATAAATTTATCTGTTTATCAGTTCAGTTCTAGTTTAAAGCAGTTAAAATGAGCTTTGATAATGAAAGGCGACGGGAGCAGATCAAATGGTGCAAGTGATTTGATTAGCTCCATGCTAACCATCACGGGTAGATTTAATTTAGAATGGAGTGATCACGTCTGACTGTGGTAAACAGTTCAGCATCTGCCTTCCAAGGTAACACCTTCATAGGAGAGAGATTGAGATCTTCTGTCTTCACAAAGTTTTTAGCTAAATCACCCACTTCAAGCTCCTGGTATCTTCTCAAGACAAACAACTACAATAAAAAGAACGATGCAAGTTTCTAGAACACCAAGAAACCACTTGATTAATAAAATCTGCTGTGTAAACTCTCTCTAAATCTACTGAAAAGCATAATTAAAATTATGTAAACAAGCCCTGCGGCTAAGCTTAGCAGTCCAGTAGCACAACTGGGACAAAGCCACGACAAAAACCATATACCTAAAACATTTCAACACATCAACTCCAGTAGTAACAAACACATCGTAGTAGCAGAAGTTTTATTTCCTCCATCCCTGTAAAAACAAGGCCACTCCAACTTTGGTCTCTCTTTCAAAGGGACATGGAAGTCTTCCACTGCATAGCAACAATGGTTTAAATCAATACAAATGCAATCTCATTTGTTTCCAATATATTTGTATGAAAATCTTAAGAATGCAAAACGTAATATAATGACGCCGACCATTACCTAGCAGTAAGTTCTCAATATTTCCTCTCCTGCGAAATCCAAAACTGACTTACGAGTCAAGAGAAGAACACATGCACAGAGGCTAGACTTCAAAAACCCTCCAGCAAAGTTAAAATACTCTTTACTCATAGGTCTGTATGCAAGGCGAGAGCAGACACTGATTACAGGACGGGCGACCACAGTAAGAAGAGAGAGATCTGAGAGACATGGCACCATGCAAGCTTTGGGGAATGATTGAAATAAGCACCATAAGAGAAACTGAAATTCTATGCAAGGAGATCTTCTAAATTCTCAAAACATTGACATTGATGGAAAAGTTAATACAGAGGCAAGAAAGATGGCTGGTTTATAGAAGAAAAAAAACAGTTGGCAAGTTTGTATTTGTACCTACCACAAAGCTGGTAATCGGCAATAAGAACAGGCTTAATCTACCTCAGATGGACAACAAGTTTTCCCTCATTTTTGGATTTGGGTCACACTAGCTAACCAAGCATCTATGGAGTGGAGAAACTCAGAGGCTCCTCAGGCTCCAGCCCCTCAGCTGGGGCTGTCAGACCGTCCTTTCCTCCCCTTCCACTCAACCTCCCTGACCCAACTGCTTCTGCTGATCCCCTTTCTCATCCCTTGGAGGACAGTCTTCAGATCAATTCACCAAGGATAGCTTTGCTTCGTTGACTTCTGCTGCTCTGGCCTTGGGTTATTTTATTTAAAACAGATACTGTATTCGTTACCTTTTTTTAATGCTCTTTGCGTAATTTTAGACATCTGCTTATGGGGAGAACTGTCACTCTTTGAGCTTGCAAAGACTATGTATACCAACAGACTTCCAAAATGTTATCTAATGAGGATGAACTCAAAATATTTGGGCTTACCCTTAAGCAGGTAATTTTCAAATATCTATCAGTATTTAGAGAGAAACTGAATGCATTCATAAAAAGGGAAAACAGCTTTACTACTAAATAAGAGTTTACTATTAAATAAGAGATTTATCAACTCCATTTGTTTAAAACAGAATCATCCCACTATGACCGACAGTTTGACGTAACGCTAGAGTTGTTTAAAAGAAAGAAACGAACACAAATACTTGAATGATATGGTATCATTTGGAAAAGTTTGAAGCAATGTTTTGGGAAAACATGGCTGGAAAGACCTCCTGGCATACTGGATACCAAGTTTAGCCTTAGACATATTTATCACAGCAGAACTCTTGGCTCAAAAAATAAAGAATTTGCAAAAAAATGAAACTGGCAGTGTAAAATGAGGTTACTGTGCTAAAGCCTGAAGTAATCTGTTTTTAAAGCATGGGATTAATTTACATTTGAGGTCAAATTTTGAAGCAAATTATTAAGCCTCAAATGACCAAGGATATTTAATATCTGTATTCATGGAATGGAATCACATAAGTAACAAGGAGACATGGTTTCATTTAAGGCAAATTTACAATGTTTATTCAATAAGATGCACTACACCCTTCTTTTGTGCCAGTAAAAGGATTATTGTTTTTGCATGATGATGCTCAATTTTTAATATAGAGGAGAAGACTCCTCTCAATGTCAAAACATATTCATGTTACATCTTTTCTGGAAGAAAGTTCGTAACTTGAAAGCTCAAAGGACAAATAAGCATGTTTTCTGCACTGCATTTCTCTTCAGACGTAAGAAGATATTCTAATATTAAGCAAGCCTTTAACACTGAACTCCATAATAAGGCAAGATGATTAAGATGTTTAAAGTCCAGTTTGAGTTATACAGGCCGTGTGATTCAATTCCTGTATAAAAGCCAGCAGGTTACACTTGAATTACACCAAGATTTCTCCTGTATAAAAGCCAGCAGTTACACTTGAATTATACCAAGATTTCTCCAAACTAATTTTGTTTTGCTATCAGTGTTGAGCAGAAGTGGCAGAAATAGCAGCAGCATCTTTAAGCTAAAACACCAGAAGCAGCATTTGACTGCTCAGGATGTATTTACATACCATTTTGAAGCAACTCCCTGCTATACATTGATCTGGAACAGTATTTCTGAACTAGCAGTCCAGAAATTGCCATTAACTAGTATGGTAGGAACACGTACAACAGATTGCTGTTTTTCTAATTTGTCAGCTGCACTTAATGGGACATATTCTGAATACATGTCTTTAGATGAACCAGCTAGAACGCAAGTTTGCCTTAAAGTCTTTTGCAATTGCTAAAGGAAGAATTGGTTGGTAAAGGCAAAAGTACACTAAGAAGCTGTAAAATACTACAGTAAACAAACTGCGAGTTGATCTTTCACATATTATACATTTTCCATAATGGCCTATCTAGACAAAAGTTCTTAGATATGTAATATACTATATAATTAAAAGACCATAGACAATTACTACATAGCGTAAATAGTTCAGCATAAAAGTGAAAGTATTACTTCATTTGCAGGCCAGTTTCAGTTCCATTTGGTCATAAGGTACGTGATGTAGCTAATCTGTTCAGGAGTCTCTCAAACAGCAACCTAAAGGAGCAGCTTTAATTGTGGGGTTTTTTTCCTAGTATATTCCATGAAGTTAACCTCACGTTTTGCTCAGCGCTTTATATTTCAGCGAAGAGAGAAAATGCCTAGCCAGAGCCTTGGACTCACTGGAATCAGTTAGAAAGGTGCCAGTGGCCTCAGACCAGTTGTTGCTAATAAGGATGAGTATAGATCACTACAGTACAAACTTTTCAAAACATGGTATTGTTGTCGTCTTGTTTATGAAGAATTCTCTGAGTCAGACTGACATTTTTTCTGTGTTGTGGGGAATCAAAAATATCTTATGCTTTTAAAATCAGTTTTACAATGTTGAATGTAATAATTCTTTAAACACAGAAACTAAAAAAAAAAACCACCAAAAGGAATGTAAAAATTATTAAGATGAATCCTTATATCCAGAGACCTTGATTATGGGGGGAACTGAGTAGGCACTAGAGAGATATTATTTTACATTTCCTTGATCAGAGATATACAATCATGCTATAGAAGAAGGCTCCTATGATTGATTATTCTGTTTATTAGGACTGGAAGCAGGCTAGATAAAAGGCAAATTAATTTGTGCATGCACCAGTTGAACTAAGCTTATTTAAACTGATTTAAATTGACGACAAACACAACTCACGTTACAGAGATTTGGGATGCTTGCTAATTTACGTTGTAGCTCACAGAGTAACCAACAAAAAAACATTACCCATCTCAGATATAACAAAAATTACAAAACCACCTGGTTTTATTACAATGGATACATTGTTTGAAAGAATGTCTTTCCCATTCCCCAGGTATTTTCTGAGTAGGTAACAGTCATAATTAACCCAATCTCCTGAACCGTTTATTAGGAGAAGATGCAGCTGTACAACCCTGGGAAACCATCTCATGTGTGAAGGTCTGAACACGATATGGATTATTCAAAGGGAGTGGGCTTGCCCACGTCAACACAAAGGCCATTTTGAGACACACAGCACAAACAGTTGCACTGCTGTAGAAATGAGTGTGCTGCAGCTGTTCGCCTCTGCTCCGTAGCTGGACTTTACTGTCCGTCACAGCTGAACCGGAGCAAGAGATGGTCTCGTCTCTCCTTGCCTGCTTTACAGCCACAGCATCCTGGTACATTTTAACAGACTTCAGCAAGAGCTGGCTGGGTACGGACTTTGCGCTGAAACAGTCAGGGACGCTCCAGAGCGCTGCTCTTTCGGTTCAGCTGTGGGCTCTGCAACAGCTTAAACCACCACAGCTTTTTCTGTGGTGATCATTCACTCTCCAGCTATACCATTACAACAACTTTACTAAGTCAGTGTAATCACATTTATGAAAGAAAATTTTGGTCCAAGTTACTCCATTACAAAGCGAAGTGTGAACCTGTGACCTTGGTGTATAAGTAAAAATGTCGCACCGGTGACGATGCTTGTAATCCCATTTTGATTATTTCTACCTGAAATCTCAGCTGTTCGTACCGAAGAACTACACCTTAACTCTCACTACTACAGATAAGCAAACTTTGAGAAAAAATAATAATTTTATTTCTTTTCGCTTATAGCATTCAGAATGAAGACCAGACAGTGAAATATCCTGTGAAAATGCTCACAGGCTGCCTGAAGATGGAAATTCTTCTGAAATTAACTGATGTTAATCTGTGTACTGCACACAAATCTTTAGCATGTACCATTTACATAATAGTACGATTATCCATAAATTATATTAGTGTTCCATTAAATCAAAGCAGTTCATGTAGGAACAGCTCACACAAATATCTAAGTAGCAATAGAGATCCTATGCATCTCCAAGGTTTAATTTATAAACAACTTACTGAAGAAACAATCATATTACATGTTCTGTTTTTGTGTGGGATGACTGCATGAGTTCAGATATTTAGGAGTATGTTTAACTAGACTGCCTGTAGTAATTCCATTTCTACAGCATAATGTAATATAAGAATTCAGTTTAAAACAAAAGCTTCAAGTGAACAAACCTTTAAAAAGCAGAAAATCCTATTCTTCAGAGGAAAACTGTCCTAGTTCTGTTTGGGAAGCAGCAGATTTACTGCACGTACATAGTCCCTCATTACAGGTAGTTTGCAGAAGACCCTACGTCCCTGGAATGTGTTACACACAGAGTGTTTGCACAGTACGTGTACAAGAACTTACCTGAGTTTTCCAAGAGTGCCAAAGCTTAAGCTGGATTCACTGACCTGGGCTAACTATCACAGTTCTGCCCAGACAGGCTTAGCAGACTTCAGGTGGATGAAGAACAACCATGAAGCCTCTAATGAGCAAGCTCACGGGACCAGTTTTGGGCAATGCAGAGCTCTACTCTCACCCACCCTGTGGCAGCTCCTACACTTCTGAGCAGCAGCAGTTTTCTAAAACAGATTCCACTGACACCTCACAGAGGTATGCACCTATAGCTAAATCTGGCACTCCAGGTAAGCTAAATTTACACTTATTAATGATTACAACAAAAATTGTCTTTCTCCACTCTGCGTATCTATTACTAGCATTTTCAAGGCACTGGCATGGTGAATGCAGTATCCTAATGTGCTCTACTGATCAAAGGACAGAGAATACAGGATTGTCACAGCCCAGCCCTAAAAGGTCTGAGTTACGCCTTAAATAATAACCAGTTTAGTTTAAAAATCAAAGGATAATGCATTTTGCTGTTGTTTTGGAATGCCAGCATCCTCAAGCCTTTCTTCACTACCATTGAAAACTTTCCTCGGAACCTCAGCTGTGATAAGGACAAAATATTTTAAAAAAGAAAAAAAAAGGAGAAAAAAGAGCAATAATGTTATTCTACTAGCAGTACTTCAAAACACTACCGTATAAAAGGAAGGCTCAAAGCAAGTATCTCAGAAGCTGGCCATGACAGGAACAGTAGTTTCCCTCCAGCACAACGTAAAGGCATAAAAATTGTTATGAAATAGACAAGTTTATGTTCTAGCTAGATAGTCTTTCTTCTGACTTGGCTGAAAGGCCAAAAAATACTGATTAAATAATATATTATGAATATAACCAGAGTTCAGTTAACTATGATTCACCAAATAGCAAGAGAAGTATCAGGGAAAACATAAACAAAACTCTGCTTTAGCCGTGAAAAAGCTGCAAATTTAAAGACTGTTTATTTTTAATGTTCTTTTAAAATATGCCTTTAAAAAAAAAATTATGACAACAGATCACTATTTCTCAGTGGACAGACACAATACCAGGTGACTTTTAAGAATAACCACTCATTATGAATAATGAATGCTGAGTAGCCGAAGGCAATAGTTCCTGTGTAGGCCCACAGGTGCCATATTACTTGTTGACAATACTTGAAAAATAATTTTAGAAATCAATACAGAGTTTATTAACTAAAACCAAGAATTATATTATAAAGAATATTGTTTAAAAGTAGTTTGATTTTTCTGTTTCATAAATGATTTGGTGGGATCTAGTGCCACCAGCATCTGTTGTTACCATACAGCAAGCTTCTCTCTCTGCCTATGCAATACCACTGATAAAGTGCTAAACAAATTAAAACAAACTACTAAAAATCACAAATTGCAAAAAAAAAAAAGTTAAGGAACAAGTATTCATGAATATATTATACTACTTTTCAAACTTATGCACTTGCAAGTCAACACTTTCATGACAGTTTCTTTTACTTTCCTTGTATAAAATACCATGTTACTCTCTTGTAAAAAGACACACATTTCATCAAAATCAACCATCTTGATGCTGACCAATTTATAATGAAACATTTTTCTCAATCACACCAAATGAATGCTTCTAAAACATTTCTGAAAAAATACTGTTCTGGAAATACTTTTGAACAAGAATAGTGAGCATTTTCTTACATTAATCTGTGCCTCTGCACTTCTACCAAAAATAGTCACCACTTGCACCATCACATTTTATTTGTGACATTCTCTAACTGCACCCATTCCAAGCTCCTTGAACAACAGAAACCTGCTCAGCATATCAGCTAATATGTTTGAAATATCTTCCACTTACTTCCTGTCCATCTCGTTCTTAAATGCAAAGTAACTAATTCATACAATAACCATGAATCTAGTAAAGGGTGATATGTTTCTTCCTAGGTATCGTGTGCATACTTCTACTGTTTCTGAACTCCCCAGTTCTTCATGTTCTCACATCTAATTTTGCCTCATCTCTGTTTCATCTTGCTTTTTACACTCTAACGTTTTCTAGTCAAGATACTATAATTACCTATGCAGTCATACAATATATCACACATGATCTTGATACAGTCAGTCTCTTGTCATTGTCACCCCCATCGTATCTATAATGAACAATAACAGTAAGAATGCATGGGAAAAAATTAAAATGCTCATATTTTGTTAAAACATATTTTTATTAGTCTTGGTAGTGATTTTGCTCATGATTTTCAAAAGCCACTACTAACTTGGGGAAATAATGTTGGTGTCTACCTAGAAGACAGTACTTAAGTCGTCTGAACACTCATCATGTAGAAACTGTTGCCCTAGCTTAGGTGACNAAACTAGTAAAGCACAGGACTGAATAAACTTCTGTGGTCCATCCCCAGGCAGAAGGGAAGATCCACTAGGAACAATTACTAAGTTTGTAAAATCCTAATATTTTTCTCTGCTTTTGGTTTCCTCACACTGGTTCAGACAAGCAATCATTACAGAACCGTCCAAGCAGATTTGCGCCGCTGTTCCTAATAACTCTCAAAAATCCAACAAGGAGTTTCTACAGCATTTGATGCCAGGAAGTTACACAAAATTTTCCTGGAGCTTCTTTCTTTGAAACATGACGTTTTCTACCTGTATTGGCTCTGTCCTCACTATAGACTGGTAAGAGACATTCTCTTGCGGAGAGGAATGTTCCAGTGTTACTATGAGATGGAAAAGTGCTAACGCATGTACTGTAACTCCTTGTTACAAAATCTCTGGTTAGCGTTAAGACCAGCTGCATGTTTCAGAAGCAAGAATGTGAAAGAGATCCTGGATTTGCCTGATCTTCAGAGCAACAGAAAGTAAAAAGACTGATGGTCAGTTACTGGCTATATATCTGGTGACAAGTTGAGAGGTTCTGGCCTTCGGAACAGCAACTCGTATCCCTGGTGAGAAGGAGCCGTATTTAGGGAAAAAGCTTCATCTCACTGACATGTGGTTACTCTCTTCGGATAAGGATGACCTAGAGCTGGCAAACAGCTTCTCAAGTCAACTGGGAGGCGTTACAGAAACAGATGCAGTACAAACTCAACCTTGCATCTGGACACCTGAGCGAAGGGAAGAATCAGAGGCGAAGGAAGCAGGCAAGAGCAGCCGTAAAGTCTTGTTTAGGAGGTAATTTGTAAAGTTGCTATTGCTTTAAACTGTTTGGCAGGTATGCACAATTAAAACATTAAAATAATAATTTCTAACTTTTCAGGGAAACCTGTTATTAAAAAGAGCAAGGGAAAAAGAAATAGAAGATGATACTCAGCATTACTGGCACCATTATCTCTCAGAATTATTGATAAGCCAGGGGCACAAGATATTGAATGCAAATAGATAATACCTTTGCAGATCCCAGAAGGAGATGCTGTTGGTGTACGAGACAAAGCAAATCACCAAACCGTATCAGAAAATGGGGTGATCTACTCCTTAAATATATATTTGTAAAACATGGAAAGTACTATGAAGCACATCCATCTGAGAGATGCAAGGTAGAAATACCATGCATTCAGTAGTAACACATCAGGCACTCCTAAATTTTTCTTTTTCTAATACAAAAAGGATAATTATACACTGAACCTTGCGTATTCCACGTGTAAAATTTAGTTAATCACAAGCACGGAAGTTCATTGGCTCAATAAACCAGAGCAAAATTATGCACTTGGGAGAAAGTACAGAGACGAAAATGTAGAAGGACTCTCCACCTCACTGCCACCCAGGACCAAAGGCCACTATTAAATAGTCCAAAAAGGGCAACCTGTAACAAAAAATCGCACTCTAATTCTGGCTTAATGCTGTAATTAGATTGGCATACACATTACATATAAAAATACCCCAACCCTCAGCTAGAAATTAATTTAAATAGGAAATGTCAGGCTAAAGAAAACAGACAAGAAAGCAGCGGGCCTCCAACTTCTGATTCATGTTTCAAAAGAATACAAACACTATGCAAAAAATCCCCAAACCAACAGATATTTTCTTCTCTATAAGTAGCAAAAAAGCAATTTTACAGATAAGGAGGCCATTAGTAACCAAAATGAATGTTAAAAAGACAATTTTAAATTAGCACACCCAGATAATTTGTGCCTTAAGAGTCCTAAAAGTGTTTGCGAGAGTATCATTTCAATGATGCTAATTTTCAATACATTTTGAAACACCAGAGAAATTCAGTGAGACTGCTAGCATTTTCTGCCAATATTTGAAGATGGTAAGCGGTATGATCTCAGTAATTATAGAGCTCTAAGCCACTATTAGTCTCAGGCAAAATAATCCACAAATTGATAAAGGATAAATTCGCTGGGAAATGACATGAATAAAACTGATGCCAGTCAACACCATTTCATAGAAACTTGGTCAGTAAAACACAAAGCTGTGAATTAATCATCTGATAAAGTTACGGATTGTGGTCAATACAAGTTACTCCTAATACTGAACAGCATTTAGCTTATAGCCACACAACATTCATAGTATGAAATTATCATCAGTATCATCAAATGTCATTAAGATAGAGATATAAAATAGTAGTTGTTAACAGGAAATAATAACTGAAGAAGAGCGCTCTACATTACCCCAATAAAATCATCCAGTACTAGCTCAACATTATCTGAGAGTGCCATCAATGACACGAAAGCAAATATTGTTGATAGCAGTTATGGCACAAAAATTGTCAGATTGGTTAATAAAGGTAGAATAGTGGTTATTCAGAATAATATGGATTGCTTTGTAAGATGGGGACAGTGTATTACAGCCAAGTGGACTTAATGTGGCAAGAAAGAACGTGTAGGTAATACCCAGAGAATGATGCATGGAAACCAAGGACTTGAAAAAAACAACAACAAACCAGACTTCATGGCACAGGAATAGCTCAATACAAATGCCAGTGAAAACTTACAACAAAAAGGAGTAATACCAACCACCACTCCCCCTCCCCATGCCTCATAAATGCTTAGGACCAGAGATACTACTTTCATTCACCACATTAGTGGTACCGGACTAGTGCATACAGCTGTAGAGCCCCTGTATTGTTTTCACAAGATGGCAAAGATCCTGGGTTCTCCTGATGTTTTTGCATTAATTCACCAAAAAAGGGGAAGAATTCTGTACCTCCTTAAGATGTCAACCAGAATGCCCCACATGCTGTTATTAGCTCAGCGAGGGATTTAGAAGGCCCTTGTGTGAAAAGAGCCCAGCAGCAATCTGAAAAGGCTGCAGGGTACCAGTGAATGTTACATGAACGCAGGAACAGTCTGGGGTCCGTTCCAGGAGGGTAAGGGAGCTCAGGCCTGATGTCAGTGACCCGGCAGTAGTGAAAGTGGTCAGACAGAGTAGGTACAGAGACAGGAAATAACCCCACAACACATCAATGGTAAGAGCGTTTTAGGCTTATTTCCTACCATAGCAATTACTTAACACCGAAGCCTCTTTAAGAATCGTGCAGTACTTCTTTGCTTTGCTACACTGTGGCTCATCAGACTGTAGCTTAAAAACCAACCCTGAATAAATGCAGACTCTTTGTCAACCATCTCTGTTTGAGAGAGCTGGACTGTCACAACCCTAAGCGACAGCATGGGTGGATGTACATCATCACGTATATGCACAGCAGCTAACTGCATGCCTGGCTCCAAGAGGGAAAAACCTGAAAGGCAGTTGGATAGCAAACCGCGTACCCGAGGTAAGCTCTTGTCTGGCGATTACTTTTGGCTTACCTGGTCGTGAGACCCTTGAGCTGCTGAATGCTGCTCCTCGCAGGCTGCTGTCAAGAGTCTGGGGGTTGGAGTTACCATGGAGATCACCGCATCTGACAGCTGAGAGGGCTGTGAAGAGAGACAGAGGTACCCGTCAAGCCAGTTCCCATCACCTCATCCGAACACAAGCAGTTGACTCCTTTAGCTTTGGCGTTCGCCCAGGCACTAGCTCCCAAGCTGGGAGCTTTGGCAGAACCCTAAGGGGAGAAACCCAACACCCATCACAGAAAGAATTAGAGAGGCAAGGGCAAGCCCCAGCGACTCACAGCATTTGAGGGCTTTGCAAAGCCATGCACTCTTCCAGGAACCTGGAAGAATCCTAACACACCCTGAGCCTGGCTCAATGATTTTCAGCCTCGTTGGTCATGTGTAACATCAGTGAGCAATTCACCCGGAATCGCCACCAAGCACAGGACCAAAACGCCAGTGTGCTGCCCTGGAACGGCGGGGAGGACACAGAAGTGCTCCCCGAGAAAACTTCCAGCGGGAACTGACGAAGCGTGCCTTCTGTGCAAAAAGAAGTAAGTAGGCCAAAGAAATTACCTTCCTGTATGTTTTGGGCAGAAAGTCTGAAGGAAAGCATTTATGAAAATCAAACATGAAAGATAGCCTGGCATTCTTCTGCAATAATAAACCTATTTAAAGACTTTTCCATGCCTGCCATTGAGCATGATGAGTAAAGCCTTATTTCATATTTCCTCTGCCATTCGACTGCCATGTATCTTGCCTAGTTTCCTACTCCTGCATTTCAAGGCTTAAGTCTTAAGCTCAGTTTTTGTCTATATAATCTAATAATTAAATGCTGTAAAGTGAAATGAGGTATTCATTGGAGACTTTTTAAATTAATTATACTCTTCCACACAAATGTCTAACAGCTTTTAAAACTATACATTAAGGATAGTTTTACGGTATAATCAATTTAATAAACAACGTATGTAAACACATAATCAGGAGAAGTTTCATAAATCCAGTTCTAAGTCTGCAGTACTACATGTTCTCATGTACACCACTGTGAGACAAGTACCCCATCTAACCAAATGCAACTACCCACCAGAGAAAAAGTTATACCTATTCTAAACAGAGGTAAATGACTACCCAAGGGACAAGAAATGACTATTTAAGCATCACAAAGTATTAACAATATGTCAGCTAGAAGTCCACAGATTTTCTGAGTTTGTCTACTGAATGCGTACGAACCTTGCTACCCATATAATTACCTAGCTAATTCTCAGACGGCATTCTGAGATGACTGTTGTCATCTCTCCATCTTATTTTCAAATTGTCTCCCATCTTGTTCGTCTGTGGAGCATGTTATATTTATGCAAAATATTATATACTCAAGCATACCTCTGTGTAAATATAAAATCTGACCATCCAAGCAACAATTAGAGGATTTTTCTGTTACAACTTCTCCATCTCTTATGGGAAAATTGTTCAGAGTATTATTATATTAAAATTACCTCTATTCAATACTCTAACATTATGCTACGCAACAGTAACTAACACATACTGAGGCTGCTCCAATGACAAATACCAGGAAAATAACTGTCTCGTCTGTGCTGAAGGCTTCTGCAAGATTCATGGAGTTTAAAGTACGCTGCAGAATACCAGATACTCATACTGTAGCACTGCAGATGGAAGTACTGCTACTGAAGAAATTGTATTAATTCTTTCTGTTGTACTGGTAGCTTTTATCAATGACGGGATCACTTAAAGGCCATTCATCTTCCCGCGTTGCTACAGAGCAGGCAGAAGGTTACCAGTACAGGCAGCACTGGTAACACAGGCTGGAAGAGCTAATCAAAACCTTAGTCAGACCGGCTTTGGTTACCTTGACAGACAACTTTCTGGTAAATATGTTCATACTGGCCTTCTGCTGAAAAAGTTTTTTGTGCGAAGACTAGAGCCAAGTAAATAAATGATTTTCACGAATGAAGCAAGGGGAAAGGTATAGAGATTAAAAGATACAATTTCTTTATTATTACTACCCATAAGCATCAGTGACACTCAAAAGTTACACACATTCCCCTTACGACTGGGCGAGAGCATACGTGTGGATGGTTGTAACAATTTGTTATGGTAGCAGATGCCCTTACTCATAAGGCTTTACTCAACAGCGAAAAAGTTTCTTAAAATCTAATTTAATACAGAAGTAAGTACTGATGTAAGCTTTGAAATAAAGCAAAGACAGAAAATGTTTTTTAAACTTTCATTTTTAAACTTTCATTGGTAATAGTAACATTACAACCTACCACTACTTACAAGAGGATTAAGGTTGTCACAATTTAGAAAGAAATTTAAAAAACCCAACACCAGAAACCACAGAATACAGCTGCAAAAGTGGTTAGAGGGCTGTAGAAAATACTTTAATACGAAATATTTGGAGAGTTCAACTTGTATAGTTTATTAAAAAAAAAGGCAGATGATCTGATTACAGCACGTAAGTATTTTCAGGGGGAGAAAATACTAAGTACCAACTCGTTTGTTAATCTAGCAAAGAAAGGTACACATAAAATAAATCAGCATCTGGAAGGGGATGCCAAATTCAAATGAGAAATAAAGCACATGCTTTTCATCACCTGTGGCTAACCATCAGTGCAGCAGAATGCAGAGATTCTCCGTTTGTTGATATGAAGGTTTAGTGGGACTTCTCTAGAAGATGAATTGTGAAAATGCAAGTTGTCCTGTAGTCACATACCAGTTACTGGGTTTCATACAGATAGGCAAAAAGTGCAATACGGAGAAAGGGAGATCAGGTGGTGCAGTCATACCTTCATGGTCATAAATGAAATATGTTATGATCTGAAACGATTGTCCAGCTTTGTATTTAAAACACTGGGTGGTGATGAGCACTGTGCATGCTAAGCTGCTGGTGCTAGCACACACGTAGTGACACATACACACACACACATACAGTGAGAGAGTGGGGGTGTGTTCAAGCCATATGTGGAGTCAGAGAATTACAACCATCCTACCAGAGACTGGTAGACTAAATTCTGCTGCAAATAATATTCTGTCTTCTAACTCAGGAAGACTGGTCTTTCCTAGATGAGCTGAAAGGACTTGATTACAGGAGAGTGGTAGCTCCCTTCACTAGGGTCATTCGGGGCACCAGCAAGATGACCTAAGGCAGGCACTACGAATGCTGCTCTCCGAATCTGTGCCTCCGCTCCACAGGTGCAGAGCCACGAATAACAGTGCTTCGTGTTACTAACTACTCGCCAGCCCCGACCCTGTGGGCAGTAAGCTATCTGGGCAGAAAAAGCTTCCTACTGGGGTATTTCAGCGGGTCAGACAAGCAGTTCCCCACCTCAGCTCATATCCAGGCGCTGCCCTGGCCCTACAGCACCATGCTTCCAGCTATCTCCCCGCAACGGCAGCGCTACTGCAGGCAGACGAGTGACACGGGCTTCTCACCACAGGGGGAACAGGAGAAAAAAAACAAAATAAGAACAAGAAATGGCCTGAACGCTGCGCTGAACTGCTCTCATAGTTAGCAACCTTAAAAATTTCGTCCCTTAGGCAAAGATAAGGAAAGACACTGGAAGTGTCAATTTAGCTAGTGTTAGTGCTGTTGCTAAGCCTTGGGCTGCTCAACCTGCCAGGAAATTTAACCATGTTTAAATATCAACCAAAAAGAATAGTTAGAAAATTTCATTCATTTTCACTGACTGTAAATCTGGTACACACGGTTTGACTCTGGATGTCGCAGTACTTTTGAACACACTAAAGTCAGCCAAACAATGCAAACATGTCCACCGACCTCCTTATCTCTCCACTACTCCGCCGGACACGACCTCCGTGACGCAAAACTGTGGAAAACCCTGACACCAACTTACACGCAGGCAGTCGATACAAAAACCTCCGCCCACATCAGAAATGCCAATTTAATTGAAGAATCCCGCAGTTGCCTTTCACCCCTGCCCCCAGAGCGCTGGCCGGAGAGCAGCCGCCGGCCGGGACTGGGCAGAGCGGAGGCTCGGTGCCAGTGCCAAGCCGCAGAGCACCGTTTACATGGAGAAGTCAATAAAGGGACATTCACTTAACGGAGGCCTGAATTTGGCGCTGCCCTCAGCAGGCCATAGATGAAATGCTGCGTTTATCCACTGCTTCATATGTAGACTTCCTTTTGCAGGCACCTGCTTGACTTTAGGTAACTGAAATTGGGGGCCAGATTTATAGGAGGCACTTGAAATTATCAGCTTTGCAGGTGGCTAGGGTAAGAGCACCTAAATAGTATAGTAGATTTACTCTTGATTTAAACTCAGAGTATTTAGTCCCATCATTTAGGTAGATGGTTTTGTAAATCATCCTAAATTCTTTTAGACACTTGACTATTTTTCAATCTGATTTATGTTTAAATACTATTTCTGCACAGTTTCAACTAAATTGTTTTATTTCTTTTTACTAAACAACACAGATGAGGAGAAACCAAACCAGTGACACTACCATTCTGTTTCATCCCATTTCTCTTAACACTGTTCGATAATCAAAAAAAATTAATTGGGTGACTAATTTATTATCCCCCTCCTTTCTGGTTTTTAAAGGCACAGGAGAGTTTAAATGATAAACAGGCCGTCTTCAACAGACACTGAACTACAAAAGCATTTTTTAGAGATTTCACTGTATCTCTGGGAAAGAAACGCAGGATACCTAGTGCATAAAACAAATATTTTGCTTTCTTTCAAATTGATAAACAGTTTTAATACTTTCAAACAACCTCTGTGGGATTATACTCATAGCAATCCAGGGCTATATGGAAGATTCCAATAGGACATCAATAATTATGCCACCCTTCTGGAAAAAATAACCTAAAATGTATTTTCTGAAGCTATTCCTGAAAAGTATGCGAATCAGTGCAGAGGGCATTCCAGCATTTGCAAAACTTCTGCTGACGTGCCGGGTTTTTAGTTTCTTTATGGATGAACATTATACATCAATGTAAGCCCATTGGTATAACCAGAGCTGTGGCTGCCGCTGGGGCGCGACCAGCAATCAGCCTGCACAAGGACCGCCGGTAATACTGCAGTCACACCGAGCCAAAACCAGGATCACCATTTTCGATACAACGCAACGAGCTCGGTTTCTCTATCATGTTTCCACGGAGTACCTATGCACTGGATCTGCAATCTCTGCTCAGAAAAACCCACACAATGCCTGCATATTCATGTATTTGCCCTAAGGTCTTAAAGAGTAAATAAATACTATTTAATGGCTTGCTATGATAAAAAATTTCCTCTCTAGACACATATGTATCTATTTGTCCTGCATTGCCGCCTCCTCCAAAGGAAGTTAGGGGATTTTTTTTATTTTAAATCTACCATAGACAAATACTCAGATTTGACAAAGGAAGCCAAGTCGTGAGTCAGGCAGAAATCAGAGACTCAACTTCGAAATAAATATTCATTATAGTACTAGCGCAAAAAATTTTCCCATGCTAAAATCTGAGACAAAGCAACCAAAAAACCTCAGAAATAACCCGTCTTCCCAGAAAAACTTAAAATACTTAGACTTGAGAGTCTCTCCCCAGAACATGTCAGTCTTTCAGGTGCAGCTCACAGAGCCTGGGATGCCACTTTGAAGCAAGTGTCTTGAGGGAACACAAAACTGCAAGTGGAAACTCTTTTCATGTCTCATCTTAACTAACTCTCTCAAAGCTAGCAGACGTCATGAAATTAAGAATTTCAGAAGCCCGGTCTCCTTAATTTGGCTACATTCTGCCATCCCTTTTATGCAGGCTCCTCCGCAGATAAATTAACTCTTAGCATTTCGAACAGTAACTCAATACAACCAGTCTTAGAGCCAGACTGGAATCCACAGTTACAGCATTGACTCTCAAAATCATTTACCACGGTCAATGCTTTGCCTGCACAGATGCTCCAACAGCTTTAGTCTTTTTCTGCTTCAGCTGTGTATTTCAGTGTATTACATATTCTCTCTATCACGCGTAATAGTTTCAGAGACAGGAAATACATGAGCTATTTACCATTACTTGATAGGCCAGTACTTTCAGCAATAATAATGAATTTACGGAAGGCTTAGCTATCAGGAACCAAGGCAGGTACCAATACTGCAAATGCTCAGGACTGTAAGAGGATTTTTTTACAGTACACAGATCCACGGGTGCTATGGCTTACAACACAGCAGTTCTGATAATTTTTAATCAGAAAGATATACATGTATTAAATAGCACAACATTTATTTTACCAACCCTCAGGCAAACTGAATGCTATTTTTCTAATTAACAAGTCCATATTAAAACAAATACTTCTCTCTTGACAGTTAACTCATGAGATCTCTGCTGTAACATGGAACAAAAAGCACAGCATGTCTAGGACCGTTGTGATGGAAACATACAGAAAAGCATTTAATTATTAAATCTGTGATACAGCAGGTAGGTGGGAAAGAATGGTCCCCTTCAGCAGCATTGAACTGTAATCCTCTCATTTGTCTATTTAGCTCTACCTCTGGCAAAAGCACAGAAGAAGAAACAGAAAAGAAGAAATGTAGTCTCTGCTGCATTGCCCCAACAATCACCATTAACCGATTTAAAAGGAAGTGCAAGCTTAAAAAGAAAACCACACAATTTAGTTCAATTCATGTAACTTTTGCCCTGAGTAGATCTGTCATTCTAACTTAAGAAATGAACTGTCAAGTCTTTGGCCTCCAGTTGTGCCAATACCACGCTGCTTTCGGCATGCACACCTTGGAGGTACCCGACTGCGGAGCACTACATGAAAGGATTTGCTGTTTCCCACATCCGGACGATGCAGAGTGTGTATAGTCTTCTTGAGGTGCATCAATAATATGAATTGCAGCTCGCAGCAAAGACAGAGCTAGAACAATTTTTTTTAAACAAGGTTTAATATGTGTAGCCAACATCATCAGCTTCATTTTGGATTAGCTGTAGTTTCCAAGAAATTCTGAAGGCGGGATATGATGTGTACTGCAGTAATACAATCTTGGTATTGTGGAGGCATAAATAACTGCTGCAAGGTCAGGCTTTAGGAGAAACAGCTACAATCAACTTCCTAGGAACAGAGAAGGCAGGCACTTTGGACGTGCCACACAGGGACCTGGGGAGCAGCTTGTCCCCAAAGGACCTTTTGTAACTTCATCTTGGGTGGAACTTCAGCTACACATCACTGCAACCAGATGCACATATACACAGTAATTAATACATTTAAGCTGCATTTTCCCTTTACATTACAGCAATTGCATGAAACACTCTAGGGTTGAAGCTGCTGAATCAGGAAATGGATCAGAAGCTAACTAAAATGTCTTTCTAGTTATTGATTCCTGCTCTCTGTTTCATGTCAACTTCCTAGAATCCATCCAACACAGGCACGAAAGGGTAATGAGTTTCTGAACACACACTCTAATAGTGCACACTGCATCAAAGCTTTCAGTAATTGCCTGGATGCTGCTTCCCAGCAGTACTAAACAACTTAAATATAATTAGCTGGAAGCCCTATGGGCTGCATTTCCCCACTGGAACACCTTTTACACTAATCCATTTATCAGGCTGACAGATGACTGAATCACTGGTACTATGGGTCCATTCAACTAATAATATTTCTCAAGCCAACATTTTGGTTCGTTCCCTATCTGGTGCATTTTTGCAAAGAAAAAAAATGGCATTATTTAGAATAGGGAGAGAACCAGACATATAACACATTCATCTCTTGCCAGTACTGAACAATGTTATTTGTTGATCAGCTCACTAAGTATGAAATGCTGGAGCTATCAGGCAGAAAATGGAAATGAAATGTATGCATTATGGAACCGCACAGTGCCAGAAATAATATGGAAACACACAAACACTGAAAGGACTTTGGGAAGCTTTCCAGCCATTCAAAAGTTTTCAGAAGTTTGGATAAGAGGACAGTTTTCAGGGTATCCTTCCTGAAGATGGCCTGACTATAGCTGTCAAGCCAAAATTTCTCCATGCTATTTATTTCTTGTACATCCTTCTGAATGCTAGGTGACAAACAAAATTTTAAAACTGTTTGAATTATATGCAAATAGACATGAATCGAACATTATGCTGCACAGAAACATGCACTTTACAAGCTGCTAAAGAATTCTCATAAAAGTACAAAAATATGTGTTTAATTTCTTGGGCAGAGTTTTCTAATGTTGTAACAAAAACCATTTTATCATTGTATCCCCATGGCTTTTATTCCCAGATAGGTTCCAATAAGTGGACCTCTGCAGTGGCTGAAATTTTGGGGACTGCAGGCAAGGTCTTCCCAAACGTGCCATGCTGTTGAAACGAAGTAATTGTAAAAACACTAAATTCTCATTAAATTCTTTTAGAACAACGAAAAATATTACTCTGGGATGTTATACTCTTATGCTTCATTTGTAACAAGTTGTGGGACAGGAAATAATAAAGGATAAAGCTGGTAATAGCCATTACGGGGATACAAAAAAAGAGGGAGTTTAAATGGTGCTTATCTTCTAGACCCGTTATAGTGCGGTCCATGATCCATATTCTGGCTTGGAATCACCAGGATCCAGATGCAGTGGTAGCATTGTTTATCCCGTTATTTCCCCTGGATGTTCTCGTCAGGGACATAGAAAATGCTGATATCACCAAACAACAAACCAAGAAGAAATGACCCCTGGCATTACTTCTGCATGAGCCTTACCAATATGCCTGGTGTAAAGCTGATGGTCAACATTCATGAATTCTCTCAAACATATTACTGCAAGTTAAAGTTTACCCATAGCCTCATCCTTTTACCTGGACAGACGACCAACAGTATGAATTCAATTCCAAAGAGATGCTGCAAAAGCTATACTTAAATATTTAACAATAAATAATGATTTTACTATGTTGAGGGATCAGAAACACACTGATTTAGCTTGTGAACCAAGCAGCAGCAAGATGTGGCACAGCCAGCACACCCCTGCATCACAGACCAATCATCCATCTCCAACAGGACCCAGGAACAGCAGCTACGCGGACATTACCAGACTTGATTTTTGAAAATGCAGTACCAGGTGTTTACACTGCCTGGTAAAGTACCTAGCGGGTTATTAAATACCGAGTTGGAGATTTCTTCATGTGAACCCAGGAGCAGAAATCTCAGTTTCATATGCGTTCCCCACCCACTCCTTCCCTCCGGCCTGAAATGGGAAAACTCATCCTAGAGACACCGACACTTGCACAGCAGCCAGCCAACTTCCCTGTCATTCAAAGCCAGCCTCTTCCTCCCCAGCTTCATCTCCTCTGTTTTGTATATTCTCTACTTCTACAAAAGAGCAGACAGTATCCTGAGCAAGGGCTGCCCCAAACCATACGAACCTCAACACTTGTCAGTCACACTTTCACACGAAATGCTCCATTTCACACTCCTGCTTCCACAGACTCCTTTGAAAGGCAGCGGTATTGAGCAGAACAAACACCAGATCTAATCACAAGAACATTTTGAAGCAAAAAATGTTGAAAAATCTTGAGTTTAGACGTTTTTAATAAAACAGATCATGATCATGAATCTCATAAGTAAGAAACCACCTTCATCAGGCAGGAAATGTAACATTACCTTCATTTCTATGCTTTATGAAAAGCCTTGCATATTGTCAGTGAAGCTCAATTTCCTGGGTATTATTTCTCATTTGAGACAATTCTTTAATTCTTGAGGTAAATAAGAGCTCTTCAAAGTACTTCCAAAATGATTACATAAACAGATTCTTCCTTTTATTTTAAGCCAGGTGCAAATATACAGCAGTTTTATAGTTAAATACTTACACTAAATTCGTGGCTTTTTAAGAGAGGCAGAAAAAAGAGTATCTAAGAATAAAATTTACAGCTGGAGTCATACTCCACTCACTACCATACTTTGTACAGTAGGCAGCATCCACTTGGAAGGACAGGGCATGCTAAGCAGTCAGATACTGCAAACATGCAGATGGTATTGTGAGGGCAAATAAATGGCTGTTCTAAAAAGCATGGCAGAAGTGACTTAATACATTGATCTGCAAACAGAACACTTATTCTTAGTACCTATTTGAACTTTAGATTTTTATATTCAGTAACTAGTATCTTCAGCATTAGAAAGACATTGGATTTTCTTGCAAGACCTCCATGCAGTCTCCACACTTGGATTTCTCAAGTACTGACTGGGCCAAGCCCAGAACAGGCTGGTCTATCCCCATAGCTGGCCCTGCTTGGAGTTAGGTGCTGGTCTAGAGATTTCCTGAGGTTCCTTCCAACCTAAATTATCTTATGATCCTACAATAATAATCTCTCCATACTAAAATTACATATACTTGTTGTACTATTTACATGGAAAATAAGGAGCTAATAAGAAATCTAAGGGCATAAAATTGCATACTGAATTCAGGCAGACCCAAGGTCTTAAAGGTACAGAACAGGAGACGTTTCTTCTGACTATGCAGAGACTATGCTGGTTAAGCGACTATAACAAAGCTGAAGACTGATGACTGAAGACACAGAATATTTTTATTATACTGCAGATTATCTTCCAACATTACCTTTTCCTTTTACCCAAACCACTTGTAGAGCCATAGGAGTAAAATCTATTTATATTAAGCTAAATTACAGTTTAACTATGTAAACTGTAATCTCCCCCCAATTAAAATGTGTGACATAGAGTAATAGGTTATACTGTCTGGATATCACAAATGCAGCTGAGAATACTGGCTAGAGAAGCACTCTAAATGAAAAAAAGAGCAGGAACATGAATTCATCTGCAGTAAACAGGGCTGTGAAAAACCTGAGCATTTCAAAACATGCAGACAAAAAATCCCTCAAACCAATGTCACACAGACTCTGTGGCAAAGGGCACTGGTCCAGCAGCTTCTTGGTCTGAAGGACTGGAGCATCTCTCCTATGAGGAAAGGCTGAGGGAGGTTTAGCCTGGAGAAGGCTGAGAGGGGACCTTATAAATGTTTATAGATATCTGAAGGGTGGGTGTCAGGAGGATGGGGCCAGACTCTCTTCAGTGGTGCCCAGCGACAGGACAAGGGGCAACGGGCACAAATTGAAGCACAGGAAGTTCCGTCTGAACACAAGGAAGAACTTCTTCCCTCTGAGGGTGATAGAGCACTGGCCCAGGCTGTCCAGGGAGGTTGTGGAGTCTCCTTCTCTGGAGATATTCAAGACCCACCTGGACGAGGTCCTGTGCAGCCTGCTGTAGGTGACCCTGCTTTGGCAGGGGGGTTGGACTAGATGACCCACAGAGTTCCC
>Ga0065711_1029148_pt1 | contig 37377 bp, 19 predicted proteins | sample Hoacrofraction12_FD_59098 | JGI IMG/M metagenome (GOLD analysis project Ga0065711, IMG submission 59098) | Hoatzin crop microbial communities from Cojedes, Venezuela - Epithelial fraction 12 v2 (version 2) | ecosystem: Host-associated > Birds > Digestive system > Esophagus > Crop | place...
ATGGAATACCCGGCTCTGTATGGCCAGGTGGGGTCAGCCCCCACCCCCCGGCTGTGCCCCTTCCTGGAGTCCGGTGAAAATTAACCCTGTTCTGGCCAAACCCAGGACAGTACTCCAGATGGGGCCTCACTAGGGCAGTGTAGAGGGGAAGGAGAACCTCCCTCGACCTGCTGGCCACACTCCTCTTCATGCACCCCAGGATACCATTGGCTTTCTTGGCAACCAGGGCACACTGCTGGCTCATGGACAACTTGTCATCCACCAGGACACCCAGGTCCCTCTCCGCAGATCTGCTCTCCAGCAGGTCCACCCCAAGCCTGTGCTGGTGCATGGGGTTGTTCCTCCCCAAGTGCAGGACCCTGCACTTACCCTTGTTGAACCTCATCAGGTTCCTCTCTGCCCAACTCTCCAGCCTGTCCAGGTCTCACTGAATGGCAGCACAGCCTGCTAGTGTATCTTCCACTCCTCCCATTTTTGTGTCATCAGCAAACTTGCTGAGGGTGCACTCGAACTCTTCATCGAGGTCATTGATGAAGAAGCTGAACAAGGCTGGGCCCAGTACTGACCCCTGGGGGACACCACTAGTTACAGGCCTGTGTTACAGAACTGTATTCTCAAACTTGTCTGACTTGCTAATATTCCTCTCTGAAGTGCCAGATCTATCCAAATCCTCTTAGATCTGGTGTCGAAAGCACAAAATCTTATTTTCACAGTGATATTTTGTTCCACCCTTCAGACAAGTTTTATCTGGGTCCAGCTTCTCGTACACTGATTGATCTTGTCATTGGTCTTTCACTGAGCAGTGGTTAAGCCTGAAGCCACAGCACGCCCAGGAGTGCTGGCTTTCAGCTCTTCATGCCAGGAGTTGGGGCAGAAGGTGTCATGGGCACCAGAAATCCTTCCTGGGGAAACATTGCCTCGTGTGGTTGAAGGTTACCAGGGTCTACCTCTCATCAGAAATGTGTTACGGCAGGTGCCAGAAGACCAGAGCTCAGGGACATGCTTGGATTCCCCTAGTGCCCTCAACTCCCACAAGCAATGAGTGTTGCTAATCTGATACTTGTCTTGTTCTACGATGTTTGATAGAATCATCACCAGTATTTGGGAGATGACCCTTCCTGTTATTTAAATCACATTCTTCGTCGTTCTGTAGACATTTTTCAAGAGTTCCCCAAGAATGGAGGGTTTTTTTGGGGAAAAAATGCTTAGTTTTGAATTTCATTAATTACCTATATTTTATTTTCTTCATAAGAGGAAGTTTTTTTGATAAATACTTGAGATACATGTTTTATTTGTTTTATTTCTAGTCTGTTATATACAGTGTGAATATGGTTGTATACATGCACAAAAAGAACCTCTATGTCTATATAATATGATACAAGATACTATAGTTTGTATTAAAACCTCAAATGAGTATGACATTTCATTTCAAGAACACTGCTTAAACAACACACTTCAACTTGACTTTCTTCTTTTTTTTTTTCCCCCACAGTAAAATTTCAGGAAAATATACAAAAACTATTTTGAATTCAGACAGAAAAATATTTGCTCAACAGAAAGTAGTTTAATTAAGGTATCTAGATAGCTCTGTAAACAGCCAGATGTTTGCATGGTTCAAACATGAAGTAATGAAGCCATACATTCTGAGCTTTTCTTCCCACTGTATTGTTTGAATTATTACTGGACCAGGTTATTATCTGTTGTAAACTGCTGTAACTTCTTTGCTTCTCATACAGCAATGCCAATTTATATCAAATGAGAGCTGAGCTGAGCTAGATTCTGCTCATCAAATTATATGCAGCTTGCATTAGTTTAAAATCCTCACCTTTATAAAAAAAATCCAGAAATGTGAGGTGTACAAAAGGCCTGCCAAAACTTGCACAGGTCTGTTTTAGATAGGAAAAGGCAGAAATGTTTTCAGGATTACAGGAAATCCTCTGTTAGCATGTTAAGCTTGTTAGTAAACGATCAAATCTGAGGTAATGTCAAGTAAAACTTGGGGAACTATCTTGCCTGAACTATCCTTCCAGTTATGTTTCCCAGTTGCTGGCCAGAAAATTTCTGGACTTATACAGCAAACTGGGTCACCTAGAAACAGATTTTGAGATCTAATGATCGATATTACTGTTTACTATTCCCAAGGAGATCTGGAGTTGAAGTTTTCTAATAACTGAATTAAAAATATTTTAGTAATCATTGTAATCTTCTGACAATGTACAATTTCCGAGTTACACTATAAATTAGTCAATGATAGTATGCAATTAGCAAAGTTTAGTCAACTGATAAAGTCGTTTAATGACTGACTGATATCCAGGTAAATAACTAGAGCTAATTCTACATAGAATCACAGCATATCTACAAGACCTTACCCATATCATAGATGCTTGTAGTTCTTAAACTTTTTTACAAAATTTTCTTTCACATAGCATGTAACCTAAGTGATATAGGGAAGGTAGGAATAGTCAAGACTTTTGTTTTCTGAGGTCTAATTGCATAGAATATTGCATTTTAAATTTAAAATTGCACCAAAAACCAGCTTGAAATAAAAGCAACTCAGTTAAATATATATACAGTTCAAAATGAACCTCAGCTTTCTGGAAGAACTTGCTTAGTTCATACAAAGATACTAAGGATCTGACCTCAGAGGAGTCCCATGAAGCCCTGCTGTTCTGGAGGAAACTGCCTATACAACACTACTTGCAGAATAAAATGTGGTTTAATACAGTACATCCTCACTCTTCTGTTCTTAGGTGTGCGTCTTATTCTTTCCCTTTATAAAACCTTTGATGTGTGCCATGCAGCACAAAGTTTCACAATGGGAGGAGCAGCTTATGCTGTAAGTGCTACTAATCTAAGGTGGTCTTGCAAAGCAGTATCCTATCACCGTGAATATGGGCAGTATATGGTGTGGTCTTCATGAGATGAAGGCCATTAACAGAAAAGTCCCTTTATTTTCTTCCTTCATTTGGGAAGAATAACAGTGTACTTTGCAATGTTCTACCTAGTCTTTAAATTCAAGGACTGAGTCTCAGTTCTGTGAACATGTATTATGGAGGAGCTCTTTTTCTCTCCTGTCCAGAGCAGGAAAAAGGTGCTCAGTTTAGTCGTAGAGACAAACCCCAATTAGAATGACAAATCCTAACTCTATAAATTATCAGGAGCTGATTCAAACAGTGAGCCTGCCCAAGTGATCATAAGTGCTGGGAAAGTACAGATCTGAAACCAGATAACACAGCCTAGTGTCTTTCTTGATATGAATCTACTCATGACAACCTTTACTATTCAGCCACTCTGGTAAACTCATCAGGATCTTTTATGTAATTTCCTAACTTCTTCATTATGCAGATTTTATAACATCACATACATGTCATCATTCATTAATACCTGGAAGCCAGCAAATGAAGCTATAGTGTTGGATGTTGGCATCAGGCAGGCAATCTGAGCGGCTTTGGGGTCCTTATTTTCAGCTGCTCCTGAAAAGCTGAAGATTTTTTCCTCAGTCCCCTGTTTGTCACTATTCTTCTCATCTTCTTGCTGGCTTTCTGTCTCAATGATACACTCTGGCTCTTCAAATTCTATTTTGGTTTGCACCACTGCGTGATCAGTTTTGTCTATCCATTCCTAAGAAAATGAAAATGTTGACATTGACAGAGACTGAGATATCAATCAGAAGAAACCTGGCTGTACAGACGCTGATTTTCCTTTAGTAATGGTGTCTTTCCAGGATAAACCACAATGGAGTTGAAAAGGAAGCAATATAGAGAAGCAGAATATGACATGGCAGGATGGAAGAAAGCTAGAATGGCAGAAAAGCAGACAGGATTCCACAAATGCGTACAAAGTCATACTTACTATTGAGACGCATTAAATATAACTTCATATTTAATCATGGCTTTTAGAAAACCTTGGATGTGTAAAATGCCTGGTCTTCCCTCCTTGATAGACTCATGCATTCTTTGACCCAAGCCGTGACTTAATCTAAATTTAGACAGAGTTTACATGGAGCTTTGGGCAACATAGCATTCTGTATTAAAGCTTCAGTATTAATTTGCATTTTTATTTTCCTTCCTCAGTTTCAGGTTAAAGCTGTCATACATAGAAAGTTTTCGTTTCGCCACTCAAACTTTATTACTGCTCTTTGAGATTGTCATTGGGTTTGGAAATGTAAATATTTGACCTGTCTCCATTCAGAGGAAACTTAGTAATATTTAAGGTAAAGACAGCACAACGAATATGGAAAAATACATCACATATGTGAAGTCACAAACTCAAGAAACAGTAGGAAAACAAGAAGCAGTACGAAAACAAAAGCAAAACCTGTGGTCTATTAATTTGACAGCCAGTTTGTGTCTGAAGGTTTAGTGACCATACACCTCTGTGGCCAAGAGAGGATGCTTCCTGCTGTGACTGATGTCTCCAAAGGCATGAGTGCAATCACCAGCTCAGCACGAAGCCTCGCACCACTTCAAAAATATAAAGGGCAAGATCAGGCTGAAGCAAGATCCCTGAGCTATTATGTGTGGGAATGGATGCAAACACCTCAGTGGAAACTGACTGGATATTGTGCCTCTAGATACCCTTAAATTCTTCTCCAGCAATTTCTCCGTCTCTTTCTACAGCAAGAGTCTTTTCACAGTGCCAAAGCAGCACCACACTGATTGTATGAGCTCTGGTATTTGCTCTGTGGATCCTCTTGGTGATGTTGCACAAGGGGAAGGGCTTTTCTCTTAGGTCAGAGAATGCTTGTGGTAATGCCTGTGCAGAGCAAGTATCAGTAGCTACTTTCAAATTATTCTCACCTTGTAGAGTTTACAGCCTTGCTAGAAAGCAAATGTTTACCTGGAAGTTTCCGTTATGATCATGGAAGAGATCAGCAAATACATATTTTGGATCTGGTATAGCAGGCATGACTGAGTTCTGAAGACTGTGAAGAGGAAAGAAAAATACAAATCAATGTTTTGTTATATTTAGTCATTCATACAAAAGCCTACTTCAGCATAGTTCTGTAGCCACAAGTATATTTTATATGACTACTCTAGGCTTGATTTCTTTTAAATGTGTTCTAAAGAGCAGTTGCAACAGTACAATGACTTCATCAGGTTAAGAGTGAGTTTTCCAATGCATTTTCAACCAGCCCCATCTTGGTAAAATCTAAACTCCATACAAACTTCCAGCTAGTCAGCAAGTGCTGTTCTGCTCCATGCAGTAGTCAGAGCTGCACATTCCCTGGCCACTCTCCCCCAGACACAGAAGATGGTGCAGCAACCAGCTGTATTGGATGACTTAGGGGACACAAATAGAAGTTTGAATATAAAAGTGTAGGAGAAAAACCCCAACTTATGATCTAAAAAGGTTATCAGAGTCCCGTATACTTTCAGCTCTGAAAATGCTCAATTTTTGGCTTTCTTTTTTCCATGGAAAAAGTAAAAATTTGGGGCCTTTGCAGCTTTTATTTGTTGTTTGGTGCTTGTTTTTTTTTTAAATTGTAGATTCTAAACATGAACAGACTCATTCAACTGCAAATCCAAATATTGATATAGTCTCATTAGAGTTGGTACACTCAAGCTTACTTCAGCCTACTGCAAATAGGCATTGAGTCTGATGAAAGTTGCACAGAAGGACATCAGTTCAGAAGGAATAACTAAAATAATTAGTTCCTCAGGATTAAACTAGATGTCTAAAAAGGAGAAGAAATTAAGTGGAAGAGACAGAATTTTATCCTGAAACATTGTCTTTTACCAGAATGGCACTGGTTTTGAAAATTAAAGGCCTTGGTGTTTGTATAGCCAGGTTGCATTATATCTCAAATAGTATTTAAGCTAATGACTTCTACGTCTTCATAAAGACTTCATTTATCAGATAAGAATTTTGAGTGCTAGGAGACTTGATTCTAAATTATAGCTCAATGTACATGACATGGTTTTCTGGTAGTAACCAATAAAATTATATTTACCTGTGCCATTTACACAGAAGAATTGAGAAGATAAGCATTGTTAGAAGTACTGCCAGCAAGCAACTTAAAATAATTACTGTGTTTGACTGAGATTTTACATCATCATCACATGAACCTAGGATAAATCACAAAAAATTGTGAAAAAATTATTTTTTTCTTTAAGAGTAAATATTCCTAATCATGCCAGAACATTGAATTTTCTTTTAAAAAACCACAACAGAAAATATTTTAAGAACAAATAAGACAAGTTCAACTGCACAATTGAAACTGAACAGAAAAGCCATCCTTCCCCAAACCTTGCAGCAAAAGAAAGTTGTGCTTTTATTTGTCTACAGTGGCACGGTACAGGACAAAGGAGTAGGCTTACAGACAGAGTAGAGGCATTATGAATGAATCAAGTATTTCTTCTCATCTTCATCACGTTACATTGACAGGGATACAGCAACTTTGTGCTAAGATCTATATTGCATACACTTGCTTACAATCCCCAAAGATGCAAGCGTGATTTCACATGTAGCCTAAAAGTCTTATTTCCCAGGATAAAACAAACGAACAACCAACCTGGCCCCCATCCCAGCAAACAAAAAGCCAGCCAACCACAAGTGCTGATACCTAGAAAGTAACTAGTGGCAGGATATCATCTAAAACACAGGTACATAAAACTAATGAATTTGTTCAATTTTTTTGGCTTTCACCCTGTTTTTTCTTCCAGCTTTTGTAATGCCACCTCAAAACTCTACCTCGTACTACTGACTTTCTGCTTGCCACATAAATACTATAAAAACTAAACTGATTATTCATACAGGAGCAGTTGTCCAGCCTGTTCCACCTGTCTGCTTTATTCAGCTTGCCAGAAAGCCCCAAGAAAAGTTGTAATCCTCAAGTAAGGTATTCAGAGTCTATAGAATTTCTTGAGCACAGTTTTGCTCATGGCTTCCTCTGATGTTATATTTGGAGTCAATAATAACTCATTAAAGTCCTGAAGTGAAGCGCTTGCCCCAGTGAAGGGGCTGCGCAAATGTCACTTCAGATCCAGGTGCACCCAGAGCAACTGAACCATTAGCCTGTCTCCTCTGTGCTTTCCTTCCTTGCACATACCTACTGGCAGCCTCTGGTCAAACGGTCCAGGTAGGGCTGTTCTGCGCTCACCTCTCAGAGGTGCACAGGGAGACATTGTCCTCTGTGTTTTCTTGAGGGCGTTTTCCAGCCATACCTGAGGACATGCTTGCAGGCTCACAGTTTGCATGGTGGAGGAGGCTTCTCTGGAGGTCAGCACTGTGGCTACTACTAGTTAGTGCACAGGCTACATGATGCTCTAGGATTTCATCCCAGCTTTGTGTATACAGGTTTTCTTCAGGTGAGCTAATAACCCACTGCATTTTAGAGAACTCAGATCTGGATACATTGGGCATCTGGATGTCTCATAGTTCTGATAAAGCCTAGTGGGTAGCATTTTGTGCTTAGCTGATACGATACGAATGTGCTGGGATGGTGTACACAGCCTTTTCTTTACCACAGCAAATCTCTTTCTTGGTTTTGATAACCAGTAGAAATATTGTTTCCATCAAAGATGGTCAATCATACTCAGTTAAATGTGTCTGGTGGGAAAACAGTGCTGATAGCGACTGCTTCCATTTCGTGTCTTTTCCCCCATCCTCCCTGTTTTGGTCAATCCAGCACATATGAGCATCAGACTGCTACGACCTCTTGTCCTGTAGTTCAACTGGATATACTTTAAAAATGAATTGCCTTCAAAAATGGTGCATCAAGGATTTTCTTAGGATTGAGATCTGATTTCTGTACATCATACGTGGACACACGCGCACCACCTCCCTCACCTGCCCATGCATCACATCACTGTTATTGGTGGACCCTAGACACTATTGTAACACAAATAAAAATGATACTCTTAACTTTGCTGATTATGGCATAAATTGATAGTGTTATGGGACATCAGGAACAAAGCAGACAGGAGTTAAGCATGCACATGAACTTTCTTTGATAACAGCAGATGGAGCACAACAGTGCAACATTAATTTGCTGCATATTCCAAGCCTCCTTTGCAGTCACCCCTTCCCCATTTGTACTTGGACAATATATGATGTAGCACAGCTGTTACCTAATAAGGTGCCATTCATCCAAAATGTTTCTGCTTCCCAGTCACTGCTGTAATTAACTACGTTGCAGTGGGGTACTAGCCTCTTCAGTCTGACCCGGAAAGAATAGCATTTTCTTGGATCAAAGCCTTGCTCTCCAACAGTGCAACACTTAGACATTCTGGACTGAGAAGGAAGGCATATAATCGTTAATTCTGATTTTCAAGACAGTACTTCAGAATGCTACACTCAGTCATGGTCACAACTAGGACAAGGGATAGCTCAACCCAAAACCTCAGAACTGCATTTTAACTTCTCTGAGTTTTGAGGAATTCTTTTTCTTGACTGACTCTTCATTATTCGTAGACGTTCCTCATTGTCTGATATCGAGTTGAAGGTCATAACCATCATTACATAGTGCACTATGTCACAGTTACATGTTTACAATATGGAAAGACACTTCGATCCACAAAATATTTAGAAGTTATATTGAGACTGGAAAGATTTAAGTAAATGAAATAATATTTTGATATACTTGACAGCTAACTTCAGAATAAATAAAAAACCTGTCATCTCTTTTCTTGCATTATATTTCATTTTTTTTTCCTTCCTTTTTCTCTCTTCTTTGAACTCTACTCTGCTTTCTGCTTTTGTCTTCCATAACTCCTGTATTCTGAATGTAAGACCTTTCCCTTAGATTGCCCTCAGCTTTTTGGGTGGCAACCAGATAATACTCAAAACATAAATGTTTTCTGATATGGCAGGGATCCAGGATCCTAAAAATCTAACAGTTTTCTGCTACCAGTTATGTTTGAAAATATAGAATGGGAGAACAATTTGAAAAAAACTCTGTTACATTCTGTGGAGATGCTACTTCCAGCTCCTTCCAGTGTTGATTAAAAATGTCATATCTGACTCACTTGCCAGTCTTTGTCAAACTTGCTTTTGTACTGAAGCTCAAGTTTCAAGCATCTCACAGGTGTCTTTGTTTTATTACAGCTTACAGTGACGGTGTCCTCTTTCCAGAAGAAGGTCACATTTTCTGGTCGATTTGGCTTTACTAAGAAGGAGAGAAACAAATGATGCTATAGCCTCTTGAAAAGAAGTACTTTGCTGTTAAAATTATTGTTATTCCTTCCTTGTCTCAATGTTTTCCTGAGTAGTAAGTGAAGAAGATGGATTTTCTTCTTGGAGGACATATTTTTGTGGCTGACTTCCCTATTAAACATCAAAATTAAGTTCGACACCATGAAATTGCTCACCATTCCAGGTGTCGCATTCAAAGGTAGATACTATCTCATGTCAGGAACCTACTGCAAGGACTTTAGGAAGGACTTTAGTCTCCTCAGACTCCCTGATTTCTTCATTGGGGGGACAAATTCAGTTCCATAAAACCTGCAAGACACACTTGCGCAGATGCTGGAGGCTATGTAGGACAAAGTGGGGCATCTGCAAACAGCACTGGGTGCCGACCTATGCACAACAGAATCTACCCCTCAGTGTTTTCAGATGGTCTGAAGCGCATGCAATGGTTTGATCTGTGTAGCTGGTTAGTCTTCAGTAGTGGGAAATAAAGGGATGAGAAAAGTGTTACCTGCTTTCTCAGTACTTCTGGTTACCTTTTTATATTATGAAAATTCTGCCTTCCTAATTTGAAGACTTAAGTCTGATTTGATATTTGTGCTTTGCTACTTAGTCCTTTTGAAATTCATTTTACTGCCAGTGGGTGTTTAATAGCAAAAATGCAAGGATCAGACTGCAGCTTTCCGTAATTTACCAGATAGTGGTCAAATTATGAGATATAAAAGTATTCTCAAAGTTAGATGCCTAGACAGGTTTTTATTTAATCCCTTTTGCTAAAACATTATTAGTAAATGTTAATGATGTATTTGGAATATATATATATTTTCAGATAATTCTGCATTGTATATGTTCTGCGTGATTTTTATCAGAAAAAAAAATCCTCCATTTTAAATGCTGTAATTATGTGCAATTCCAGAAGATTTTGTTAAATTGATTTCACACTACATGTGAAATATGTATTTTAGGGCAGGAAGGATTTAATAAAAATAGGAATGTAGTTCCTCTACTCCTCTACTAATAAGAAGATGTCTCCTTTACTCTGTCAGACTGTATCAGAGCCACTCAACTAATTTCTATTGACATCTGATGATGGTTTTATGACAGCCTCTTTGGTAAGAAGTAGTTTGCTGCCTCGCATCCCATGGAAGATGGCAAATGAATGTAAGGTTGAAAACAGGAGAAAACAACCAGCACTAAGACAAGAACCTATCAACTTTTATGCATTTTCCTGAAATGAATACTGAACCAGCCCGCACTATTTTAAGCACACCCAGGTATTATAGTATTTGGATTCTGATTATGGAACTGTGTTTTGGGACAAATCTGACTGTCCCATGTAATCTCACTTAGCTACAACTGCACACAGGCCTGTGTAACTACTGGTGACAGCAAGGGACGAAAATCAACACAAAATGACTATAATTTGGTTTTGGCACACATTTTGTATACCAATATAACTGATTTCTTCTGAAAATAAGGACAACTAATGAATCAGTGAAGACACTAGGACTGGCAAAGTAGTTTTATACTTACTATAAAAATCAGATTTTAGTTTTTTTGAAAAAAGCTCTTCACTTCCATTGCTGTTCCTGATAGAGATGGCAAGGGTGGGTCCTTCTGTCTTAAAAAGACATCCAGAATTATAATCTTGATCCAATAAATAGGTGGGACAAGGCTTCCAAACTTTGTGCTTGCCTTCATCAAATCTATAAACAAAATAATATTTCTTAATGGAACAATCTCACCAGCTAACACAAGTTAATTCTGTTTTGTTACTGGTTTTTTTCTTTCTTTTTTTTTTTTCTTTTTCAGATGCTACTACCAAAGGAAGTATGTGTGTGGAACTTCTTGAAGTGGCATATTTCATAGCGGTGTGAGGGAATTAATTACCCAAACCTAACTGACTTTCCAGCTGTGGGTTTTGATGCAGTTTGAAATTATCAGGTTTCCTTCATGCTGTTGTTGTTTTCTAATAAGAGAATGACTTGCTCAGATGTTTTCATGCACCTGTTTCCAAGATTGTACTGCTGAAAGTTCTTTTACATATATCACCCAGAAAGAAAAGGGAAGATCAAGCACTATGACTGTCTTTAACCAAAATATTAAATTTCTGTTAGTCATTAATGACATCAGTTAATAAGGAAAACATGCACACATATGTGGAAAAACCATTTTCAAAAATGTAATCAGCATTAGCATTTAGCACAATGACAGGAGAGGGACAAATCTTTCATATAATGTCTGTTGTGACTGAATATTCAGCAGGCTTATTGTACACTTCTGTAGCAGGCTGTGAATATAAACAGGTTTCATGCTGGGTGGTTAACAAATGTTAAAAACATTTTCAGGTACAATTCACAGAAGACTTAAATGGACTTAGATATTTCAGTCTTCCAAAGTAAATCCTTTAAGAAGAGAAGAATAGGCATTGTCAATACTCACGTATAAGAAAATGACACATTCTCACCAGCAAATAGTTCTCTTGATGGCCATGTGATCTGCATCTTTTCATTATTGAAATTGATTATTGTGGTGTTGATGGCATCTTTCCAATCTGCTCAGGACATTGACAGAGAATATAATTTCAGCAGTGAGTATGAAAAGTATCCCTTGAAATTGGTAGACAATCAATGTTTCAAAGGTATGTGTGCAGTAGACTCAGATGGTCATAAAATCAGAAGACAGAAGAATATCTAAAATGCAAGGAAATAAAGTAACCTAGAGATGCTGAAATTAGATTTTCAAAATAGCAAAGTGAAAGCATGCACAGCAACACTAGAGAGTACCCCATGGTCCCTGAGCCGAAAGGTGTAGACTGGTTCACGTGTATGCAATGCATAGGGCCAGTACCTTGAGGCCAGCTTTCCCCTGTAATACCTGCCAAGGTTTTCCTACTAAGCAAAACTATTTGGGAACTAATGCCCCATGGAGACTGTGTGTAAACTCTCAAATGTTTGCTGTAAGAAACAAGGGACTAACACTACAGAGCAAAACCCACAGGCACCCAGAGCAGATCAGCACAAGTAGGTGTACTTCATATTTGATCTATGTGGTTCTGGCCAATTCCACTTTACAGACAAGCAAGATGGTTCGATGTCCTCTGACTGCACACAGACCTTATTTCCTTTTCTGACCTTCTCCTTGTTATAGCTCTTGCTAGTGACACAGGTATTTTCATTCTGTGTCCATCAGGATTCCACAATCAGACATATAATATAAATCTGACAGTGAAAAATGGAGAAATTAAGAAGGCAGAAGGATAATAAATTTATTCTACATCAAGGAAGAAGAAAGAATTTTCTATTTTGCATCTTGTAAGATGTGAAATTATATTTACTTGAATGAAAAGAGAGGAAGAAAATGTGTCTTGAATATCAGCAAGAGAGTGCTTGAGGGTAAAATTTGCAGACTGCTGTCTCCAGATATGAAGCATCTACCACTAGAAACTTTTGGTGGAATATTCCTGCCTAGCAGAAGAACAGGGGATTTTAACTGATTGCAGTCTACATTTTAGGCCACTCTGGGCTTTGAAGGGGTTTAAAGTGGAAAATTTTAAAACATTTCTTATGAGCTTCTTATCAAATACAATGATCCTCAATGTTCATGGAATCAGGCCTAACTATCCTCATGGTTACTATCATTTGCTCACTAATCAACACTAAGAATGTGAGAAAGGCACGTGGGTTCAAGTAACTGTTTTGCCTATTTTCATGGCTGTATCTCTACTTCCAGGTGTTTCATGACTTCTATAATTAGTCAAACAATTTTGTATAGATGCAATTGTGCTGTAACATGTTGTTTTGTCAAAATCATTCAAGAGAGAGTTATGACAGAAATCCAAGAGACACTGAGCAGATGAGGATGCAGGTCCCTGCTGTGTGATTCATGGAGATCTGGTAAAAAAAATTTTGTTCTTACTCAAAAGAAGGACTTGAAACTAACTGCTCCATCTCCTAACTAATTCCTGCAGGCTTGTTCTGTATAGTTTTCTCAAACTGAAAATCTCATGTGTTTTTCTGAAGAACAGAGAAGTCAATACTATTACATGTTAAAGCAAAGACAGAACTTAAAAACCTCAAAACCTATCATAAAGTGGAATTTATCCAGACAGTTCTACCTCTGTTTCAAGAGACTACCTAGCCCTTTTCTCCTAAATCCTCAGGCCCATTGTAAGTCCCCTCAGCAAGTCTAAGAGATGATCTTGTCTTTAACTAAAGCCACTAAGAATTAAGACAGCAAAGTGCATAACAGTGGATTTTTGGTCTGCAATTGCGCCAACACATCTGAATTTTTACGGACTAAATTCTAGCATGGTTGTGCAGTGAAGTATCTAGTGTTACGCTTAGTATAACTGAAATCCTTATGAGTACTTGGACTTACGTTTCTACAAAGATAGTTAAATGTATATTTAATTCATATGTGAGTGTGCAATTACGTGTTCTCCATCTTTAAATAAAATTAACTTCATAAAAAAGAATATAAATGTTAGTGAACAGAGAATAATGTAGTGTCCTGAGATAATTTTTATGATTATAGAAGGAATCCTTTAAATTCTCTTTAGAAGCAACAAAATATGTACTTTCTACTTTTTGATAATTAGTCTGACTGTAGATATTTTGGAGAAAGAACTACTAATATCCATGCTTCTATTATGAAAATCAAGACAAGAAGAGTGTTTGCTTTCTTAATCATGTATTTTCAAGGATAATTAATTTCAAAATTAATTTACAATGCTGTTTCTCTGTACAAAATAGTTTGGCACAATGACAGATGGCAAAATGCTGTTTGTAGGGCATGTTTTTTAATCAATTTTTAAATTAAACAAGAACAAAGTTCTTCAGTTTAATCTCAGAAGGTGGCTTAACATCTCTGCAGAGAGCTGTGCACACATGTCTTCCTGCTCTTGACAAAAAGATTTCAAATAGGCTACGGGCTAAGCAGAGAGGCATGCAGTCTTGCCAGCAGGACATATGAAAAAGCAGGTATCTGAGACTCCTATCTTGGGCATAGCCAACTAATACAGGCTGTGCCAGGACCCTTACCAGACAAAGGGTGTCAGCTCAAAACCCTCACTTGGACTTGGGACACCCAGGCAACCCCACTGAATAACACAGCAGTGATTTTTCCATTATTTGGAAGGAGGGCTCAACACCCAGCATTTATCCCATTGCTCTCCGGCTGTGAGGTTGCAGCTGTTGGCTCAGGATGTGCAAGATCTGCTTGCATAGATTTCTAGTGTTAAGATAATGGTGCAGGTTGGGTTTATAGGTGAGACTGGTCTCAGGTTGCTCGGTATTGTAGAGCTGCTACTATCTGAAGTCTGAAGGGAATTGTGAAGCAAAGAGGTAACTTTATGGGTGAAAAGTAAGTGCTTGCAGATGTCAAATGATCAGTAAAAGTTTAGGGGGATCTTTTAGAATTTGCCATGAAAAAGGGCTCTAATCACTCTGAGGTGTTCAGTCAATTTGGTCACAAGGGCTGTACAGGTACAGAAAAAAAGTGAGGAAGAGGAAAAAGGGAGTTTATAACCTAAACAGGCAACACCATTAAAAGCAGAGAAGAAGGAGAGGAAAAGCTTGTCCTATATATCTCCAAGAGGAAAATACTGCAACACTATGAGGTTTATGTCTCCAAGTTCAGAGCAGTAAAATAATATTTTACTGCTTAGTCTTTATAAATTAATTTTCTCTTACTAGGCAGTATAGATAACATTTTTTTAAATTTATATTCATGAGGAAATTAACATTGATAACACAGATTTATTAATTGTGAGAACAAACATAATTTGCTCGTTTAATTTTGTATACACCTGAGAAAAAACCATGGTGCCAATATTTAGAACGAATTTGCCTCTCAAACAGGTGATGTGTGCTCGATAAGCTCCTGGAACCTGTGACTATATATCCCACAACCATGACACTGCCAGCAGAGAAATAAAAGTAATGATTTTTGTAAAGTGGTAACCCATCCTTCCCTCTTCGTACAGGCCAACTCTTGAAATTCTGTTTCAAGGTGCCATATTTTTCCTCAATTACAATGCAGAAAGGACACCAGCATAAAACACCTGAATCCCATCAAGGTCCTTTAATGGGGTGTTTGATCTCTTCAAATGGTAATGGGTTATTCTAGGCATGGTTGACTCTAGAGGTGGATTAGAAGGAAATCAGAGGGACCACACAGGATTTCCACACACTAAGGAGTGGGCACTAAGTAAAACCTGAGGGTCTGATCTTACTGGCCTGTGAAAAGCAACAAAAGCCACCAGTTCATTATGAACCTTGGACAACGCACTTTAATTTCTATTTTTCTGATATATTGTGATAGCTCTATATTACTTATTAGAGGCTGCAATTCAGAGATGTACAGTAACTCTTGGGTTCAGCAATGTGCGGTTTTTTGGATGACAGAGAAGAATATCAGTTTGGCTCCAGTCCTGCAGTGATTTGTTGATGGACTTTGCACGCTCTAAGTAGTCCACTTGAATTCAGCAGGATTACTCAGAGCACATCAGCTTAACAGCACATGTAAATCTTTCTAGGATCAGAATCTTTTTCTGCAAAAGCTCTGTATATTATGAACAGAAACTCTGTGATTTGAACATTTAAATATAGACTCCAGCAACTGCAGTTATTCGTGCACTAAAATGGAACGCAATACGTTATTAAATACTTTAACAATAAATAGAACCATTCAATAGAAATGGAACAGAAATTGTAACAAACTGTCTGGTGATATATACATATTCTTTCCTGTGCTCTAGTTTTGAATGACTTTGTAAGAAATCAGTCTCAACATAATTAACTAACTGTGTAGGACAGAAAAGGTTTTACCAGTCTTCTATTATTAAAGACTGTGTTTCTAGAGTTCTAGTCAGGGCAATTTTCTACTGTGCTTTCTAGTTGTATGAGGTTTGTAGCCTTTTTGAATGTGGTATGTGTTGTGTTTGGTGTAAATGTTCAGTAAACATTTGTGTGCATCTTTTCAAATTATAGCATGTACATGTTGCATAATTCACATTTCAACATGAAAAGATGCATAGCCTAAGTGAGATTTTTAAAGTTTAGATTAAACTGACATCAAATACTCTGAGGATATGTACAGATGATCTCATATATGGTACTCCCTTCTGATGATCTTTCCTTTGCCTTTAACTGAAAAGGTGTTTAGTTTTTTTTTGGTTTTTTTTGAAGCACCTATACACCTGGAAGCAGAATCGTAGAATCATTCATATCTTTTGTTAATGGAAAGAGATAGAGAGGAAGAGACCAGAAGGAACCACCTGTAACACCATGGATCGTTCTCAGCTGATGTGCCAGCTCTTCCACAGTAGTTGTAATTATGTAAATTATGTAATTATGTAAAGCATTCTCCTATTCGTGATGGAAAGGTCAAAAATATGAAGAGGCAGTCCCTCGGCTAAAGAGGGGTAGAAGCAACTCTCTGTTTGACGATGACCTGCAGGTCTATGTAGGTATGCAGTGTGTTGTGATGCTGTCAGACACATGCTGGTGCCCTGGAGCATAAGCTTCAGAAAGAATTATCAAAGTTTACTTCTTCAGCAAAACCAGAGGGGGGGTGGTAGGGCTCCACACAAAACTTTAACATCACAGGCACCAGTGGACATCTAGCTCTTCTCAGGGCAGAGAAGCGTGGAAAATGCCACTGTGGTGTATGGAGAAAGTACTTTTACAGAGGGAAAAAAAATAAATTTCCTTAAGCAATAAATTGTGCAGACACAACCATGAGCAATAATATGAGCAAGTACATTCCACGTGTAAGCCACTTTGAAAAGTTTGTTACTGAGAAAAAAATGCCATTGAAGGGGAACATTGTAAAAAGGCTGAATGTCATGGAACAGATCATAAAAGAGAAAAAGGAGAGACAGAATGTCAATCTGCTAAGATAACAGAATGGAACATGCATGTACTGGAACAGTTGAGAGCTCATTGAAACATAACAAAGAAGAGAAACCGCTTTTGATTTCCTTACACTGATGAAACCTGATAAGTAACCGCATGTTGAACTTCCACATATCGCAGCACACAGTATAGAAAGTACTGGAGAACAAGACCCAGATCTGAGTCTACAATCTTGAGTTACCCTTGATACAACTCAACTATGAGAACAGTTTCATTTCATTAATAGGAACAAGTGTAGGCGAAAGTGCAACCCCTTGAGCACAAGACTGCTGAATTGAATGCACAGGAAAGGGACTGAATAGAAAAGCTCTTTTAAAGAAGAGGAATGGGACAGAGAGTTTTGATAGACATTTTTAGGCCAGGCATAATTATTACAACATAAATATTGTAATCCATCAAACTCGGGTTTTTTTTCTGAAGATCACCAACCATTGCTAGGCATCACTACACTGAGCATCAAATAAACACCACAACTGTAATTTTCAACTTCTACAAAGTCATCCCATCACTATGGCATGGCTATAGGTGGTTGCCATCTCAAGACAGAGAGGAGTCATGTCCCCTCACAGGACAACCAGTGACTCACAGGAGCAATTAGCACTGAAGAACCAGATGATGCTGCATTGCCTGAAAATGGTACTTACCGTACAGGTAACAGAGCAGAGAGCTGATCCATTGGTTTATAAGATGAGGGCATAACTTTAAAGTATCTCTTTCTCCTTATAACATTAACAACAAAGAACTTGTGATAAATTAGCAACAGTGAAGATTAGATTAGTGGTGAATGGGTTGGGCTTTATGTTTGATTTGTGTAAGAATACATTTATCTTTAACAAACTATAAATAATGGCACTGCTGACAAACAGGAAATAGAGATGTTCTTCTGTCTAGGTAGCAACATGACCAATCTTTAATGTCTTTGTTAATTTTACTCTTTAGTATTTTTACCTTGACACTTTCTCAGGCACAAGATATTGCTGGATATTTTCACACTGTGTTCATTCTTTCAGAGTACTAAGTGCTGAAGTCTTACCTGGAATCTGTTTTATCCATCTTTGTTCAATGTGAAGTTTAGTCTTTTTTGGATGCAGTCTAATCTGTTAGAACCTATGCTTTAGTAAGTAGTCCTGCTTAAAGAATTCAGTATTTCTCTTTTTAACAGTAGGCAAAAGCTTAACAATTTCTATCTTGATTTTTAATTAGAAAACTTTCACAGAGATCTGTTATTATATCCATATTTATTGTGGGTTTTTTTTAAATCCATTTTCATGTCTACTGGATATCAATTTCTGTTTGGTTGATTCTTTTTACAAAAAAAAAAGGACTGAATATTGTAACACATGAAGTAAAGTACACACAGAAATGTTAACTACTACTAATAGTGATTATAATAATTAATATATTAATTTCTTAAATAAATATCAGTGGATTTGAACTTACCAGAAGATTGTGGCTGAGATGCCACTAGGTTGCCCAGTGTGAAGATCGTAGAACATGCTTGAAAGATGAGTCTCATGCTGGGAATAACACAACAAGCTGTGAAGAGATGAGTAATGGTAATCTCTGGACTTTACTATTTGATGACTTTATACCAGATGCTGGAGAGAACTGGAGGAAATGACTACAGGAAATAAAAAAGTGACATATCTCTAGCTATTACCAAATCACATGTACAGGACTTCAGAATGCACACCTTCTTCATACTATGTTAAAAAACATAAAATTAATTTCTCAGAATATGAGTATCTCTCTTGTCAGCACTTTATATTTTCACAGCTGTATCAGAGGTGACCATAGCCCTGATCCAAACAAGGACCGGGTAGCTGTGCATAGCTGTGATCACATCATATCATGGATGAAGACACTGATCTCAAAGTGCCCAGTGACCTGAGGGTAAAAGAGGTACAAACATTCTGCCTCCCCTCTTACAAATCAGGAGCTATTCCTGTAGCAGATGTTTACACTGCCACTCCACATGCCTGGTGCACCTCAGCTGGCTTGAGCCACTTCTGTCCCCAAATCAGAGGCAGAAATTGCGGGCCCTTTTGTGTCAGAGGGAGTGGAGCTGCCAGGGATAGGGAGGCTGTTACACAAGTGGTAACACTAGGATGAATTTCCTCCTGTGTTACCTGGACACATCTATGCTGCTATAGCTTCCAAATATATCCATACACCTAACATTACATATATGTACACTATACCTTATATCTCAATATACCTAATATTATACGTCAAAAGTGGGAAGTAGAATAGTGTTTTGCCTGAGACGATTAAACATAGTTTAGAAATAGCAGAACTTAAAAATTTTTAATAAACAAAATTATCATGACTAGAGACCTATTATCTGTAGATCTGCAGTAAACTGAGCTTCAGCTACCTCCACACAGTAGTGCAGCAAGCAGGAGCAGTGAAGCAATGGGGTGAAGCAGTTGGCGCTGAAGACCCAAGACCCGCACAGTGTGCACGGGGACAGTGAGGAGTCTTCCCTCGACTGGCACCAGTCCAGTCGCATGGGCGGAATACCTGTTAGCAGTCAGTCTGCTAGATACCCTCCTGGAGCACATCTTCTGGGTTAGGCTCACCCTAGAGAAACCCAGTGCTCCACTATGTGAACAAAAATATGAAAATGATTGCGAGATTCTCTTCACAAGCATGGTCCTAATCTGAGCTGCAAAGTCAGTGTGGCCCCAACCTGCTGCCCTTCTCCAGCAAGAGCTCAGGAAGACAGTCTGGAGTGACAAAGCTTCCCTCAGCTTGCTGCCTGCTCCCTTCACATCCTGGAAAAGGTTTACTTTTCTAAGGACATGTGAAACAGGCAAGTGCACCAAATTACTTCATATACAGTCTCTCCCCTCATTAAGCATCAGACAAAATAAGCTACTCCATGAAATCAACAGGTAAAAATATAAACGGTAAACCTCAATTGCTATCTGCTGGTCTCAAGCTTTTTCTCTGCTTGCATCAGAAAATGTACAGGAGCCTTCTTCTCATGCAGGGGCATGCTTGGGCAGATGAATAATTCAGTCATGCTGCACGCAAAGTGGCCTGGGCTCACAAACCATATGGCCTTCTCAAGACCCCATCCCCTAGACTGCTTGTTGCCTGAAGTTTCTCAAGTAAAGAATGGAAGTTTGTCTGCTGCATGAGGTACTAGGTAGCGAGCTGGATTGTCGCTGGAAATACACCCCGAGGTTCTGCCATGATTTCTGTTCTGAAAATTTTCCTCTCAGAGCCTTCCCTAACATGTTCACTATTCTTTTTAACCCAACAGTACTGTTTGTCAATTGAGACCCTGATCAGCTTTGTCATATCATCAAAGTCTCCAGCCACGTAGTGTAGCACCAGTTTTGGTCTGGTTAGTCACTTTTCTTGGGTTGGCTACTTTCACCGTCTTATCCATTGCATGTCCCAGGAAGACCTATTCAAATCCCAGTGACTCTTGGAAACCTCCACAAGACTGCCTGACACACACAGAGTACTCTGTTAACCGTCTAGACCCTGCTTTGATCAAGTTCTTGCAGGGAGACATTAATTCCTGAAACTAAAATAACATGCAACACAGAACTGAAATACTAAGCTAGGTCATAGGTGATAATTAATAGCAAGCTGAAATCGCTCACGGTTTCCACAGACCTCATTGCAGAAGCCAGTGTGACAAACAAATGAAAGCAGAGAGCCAAAATTCTCCAGTTCCCCAGGACAGTGCAACTCCAACATGTGCCTATTTGAGTTAAAAACATGCTTTACTTCTAAAACATGTGTCTTGTCTTCAGTGGAGTGTGATGGAGACAACTATGTCCCTGTCTGCTTTTTATACAGGTAGAACACTCTGCACCACAGACCTCCTAAGACAATTAATTCTTTGGGGGAAAGGGGTATGGGGAGAAACCGTGTAAACAAAAGGTATCGAAAATACCTCCTGGCTTAGAGTTATTCTGATTTTGAAACACTAGATCTAAACCAAGGTCTAATTATCAAGTGAAAACAGTGCGTATTCACTGACCTTTCCCTCCTACCAGGTGTTTGGTACCTCAAGTAATTGTGCCTCCCACCAGCCTCTACTTCCTACTAAGATACTGAGAGCCTCTTGAAGTCAAAATTATTCCCTTTACTGCGTTTGAAACCAAACCTAGGGCTGAGGTCCTCGGGAATAAAAACCAACAACGACTGGGTCAAACAAACTGTTTGCATAAATCTGATGCACTGTTGAGCTGTTTTTTTCTGCTGCTGAAAGATACGGCAGATTTGTCACTTGAGGGACATCGGGCAAGGGCACCTGCTGCCTCCCCTCCGTGCAGGCAGACATTGACCCAACTACCTGCCTCAGGTTCTGCTTTCTGGAAGCCAGATTTTATTACCTAGTTTGATTTTTTCAAATATGTAGAATCCCAGTCTATGAACTGAAAAGATGCCTGTGAGCCACAGGATCTGTTCTGCTCCAGGTCTTTTTCTGACTGCCTGCAGGAGTGTAATTTATTAACTTGCCCACACACTCTGGGTCATCGCTTCCATGAGGACAAGGATAGAGAATTGGCACAGTGTAACCCTTCTTCAGGGTTCACAGGCATTGGCATGTTTGGCCTGAGAAAACATGATCATCCTAATATTGCAACTTCACTCGGGAACAGGGAAAGCAAAGAGGGAGGAGGAGTTAAAAATTAGAAGCCAGGGCTTGTGATTTTGGCTGCAAGTAGGGACAACTGTTAACAGGATACATAGAGAAAGAGGATGATGCAAGTGAAGAAAGTAAATCAAAAGAAACCCTTATGACTACGTTTTCTACTTTAGATCAAAAAGCATAAACAGCCCTTGGCCCTCTGCCAGCTCCTCCACCCATGACAACAGCTCTCAGAGGTGGCTTCACTTGCCAGCTGCCAACCTTCAGCACCCTTACTGACTTTCATCAGCTTCCCTCCTCTCTTTTTATTCCCCTTCCTATTATTTTGTCAGCAGTGTAAAATGGGTCTTTGATCACTGCATGGCTCAGCAAAGAAAATTGTCTCCGTTTATTTCTTCCTTCATCTAGAACCTAAACAAACAATAGCCTGTGAGCAACTTCCATTTAATGTTATTTACTTACTCATGGCCTCAGTAACAGGCTCAACAAAAAGCCCAACAAAATAGTAGAGTATCTCTTTTGTGTAGCTATGATTTCTTGTAATTCTTAGCTTTAACAGGAGGTGTTTTCAGTGTGTTTTGAGTGGGTGGGATAAAGGGAAGAATGAACCATTTATAGAAAATATTGAGTCCCATCGCTCCATGACAAATCAGCTTAGTCAACTTGAGTCAGTGCAGCCTGTTGTTCTGACAGGATAATCTGATTTCGTTTTGTAATATGCTGCAAAGTGTGTGTGTAAAGACTCCTACTGTAGTTTTTGGGTCCATCTTTTACCCATGGACAAAGCTTAGATCATTAACTTTCGAGGGTCCCTAGCATTCCTAAAACTCATGCCCTTGATCAATCACTTCAAAAAGTGTCACTTGTTGGAATTTCCTCATATCACCATGGCTTGGCCTGTCCCAGCTTTCTTTATGAATGACGGGAAAGTAATGAAAGGAAAAAAACAAGCAAAGATGGCAGGAGGTGTGCATAGATGAGCAAGAAACTCCTACCTGAAATTAAACATGAAAAGGAAGTGTACAAGACATGAAAGCAGGAGCAGATGACCTAGCAGTATAAAGCTGTTTTTTGATGTGTCAGGGACAGGGTTAGAAATGTCAAGGCCAACCTGGACTTCAGTCTGTTAAGGGATGTGAAGGGCCACAAGGAAGGATCTACAAGTACATAAACAGTAAACGGAAGACTAAGGAGAACATGGGCCTGCTGCTGAATGAGGCAGGGGACATGGTGACAAATGACACAGAAAATGATGAGGTACTCAATGCTTTCTTTGCTTCAGTCTTTACTGAAGCGAGAGCAGCCTTCACAAACCCCAGGCCCCTGAGACCAGAAGGAAAGTTTGGAGCAAAGAAAACTCACACTTGGCAGAGAAGGACCAGGTCGATGAGCACTTTAACAAACTGGATGTGTATAAATCCATTGGGCCTCACAGGGTGCATCCATGAGTGTTGACAGGGCTGGTAGATGGGAGAGATTCCTGAGAAACAGAAGAAAATAAACATCACTCCTGTCTTCAAAAAGGGAAAGAAGGAGGATTGATCAGCCTCACCTCAGTCCCTGGGAAAGTGATTGAGAAACTAAACCTGGAAACTGTTCCCAAATACATGAAATCATGCTCAGTCAACTTGATAGCATTCCACAGCAAGGCGTCTATCCTGATGGATGGGGGGAAAGCATACTGTTTACTTTGACTTTAGTAAGGCCTTTGACTTTTCCTACCACAACACAGAATCAGAACTATAGAATCATAGAACAGTTTGGGTTGGAAGGGACCTTTAAAGCTCATCTAGTCCACCCCTCCTGCAGTGAACAGGGACATCTACCACTAGATCAGGTTGCTCAGAGCCTCATCCAACCTGACCTTAAATGTTACCAGGGATGGGGCATCCACAACTTTGCTGGGCAACCCGTTGCACTGTTTCACCACCCTCATTGTAAAAAATTTCTTCCTTATGTCCAATCTAAATCTACCTTCTTTTAGTTTAAAATCATTGTCCCTTGTCCTGTTGCAACAAGCCAGCTAAAAAGTTTGGCTCCATCTTTCATATAAGGCCTTTTTAAGTACTGAAAGGCCACAATAAGGTCTCCCCGGAGCCTTCTTTTCTCCAGGTTGAACAACCCCAACTCTCTCAGCCTTTCCTCACAGTAGAGGTTTTCCAGCCCTTGGATCATTTTTGTGGCCCTCCTCTAGACCCACTCCAACAGGTCCACGTCTTTCCTGTGCTGGGGGCTCCAGAGCTGGATGCAGGACTCCAGGTGGGGTCTCACCAAAGCAGAGTACAGGGGCAGAATCCGCTTCCTTGACCTGCTGGCCACGCTGCTCTTGATGCAGCCCAGGATATGGTTGGCATTCTGGGCTGCAAGCGCACATTGCTGGCTTGTGTCCAGCTTTTCATCCACCAGTACCCCCAAGTCCTTCTCGGCAGAGCTGCTCTTGATCGCTCCATCCCCCAGCCTGTAGTGATAGCGGGGATTGCCCCGACCCAGGTACAGGACCTTGTTCTTGGTCTGGTTGAAACTCATGAGGTTCACAAGGGCCCACTTCTCAAGCTTGTCCAGGTCCCTTTGGATAGCATCTCATCCTTCTGGTGTGTCAACTGCCCCACTGAGTTTGGTGTCGTCTCTTTGATGGCCAACATAGGTTAACATCTTCATTAACGACCTGGAGGCTGGGACAAAGTGCACTCTCAGAAAATTTGCAGATGATAAAAACCTGGGAGGACTGTCTGATACACCAAATGGTTGTGCAGCCATTCAGAGGGACCTCAATAAGCTGGAGATTTGGGCAGAGGGGAACCTCATGAAACTTAGCAAGAGGAAATTTAAAGTCCTGTAGCTGGGGAGATATAACGCTGGGCTCCAGTACCTACTGAGTGTTGACCAGCTGGAAAGCAGCTCTGCAGAAAAGGACCATGGTGTCCCAATGTACAACAACATGAACATGAGCCTGCAGTGCACTGTAACAGCAGAGAAGATCAACAGCCTCCTGGGCTGCATTAGGCAAAGTGTTGCCAGCAATTTGAGGGAGATGAGTCTTCCTCTCTACTCAGACCTGGTGAGATACATGTGGAGTGCTGGGTCCAGTGCTGGGCTCCCCAGTACAAGAAAGATATAGAGTCTGTCAGTGAAGGGCCACAAAGATAATTAAGACACAGGAGCACCTTTCATGCAAAGAGAGGCTGACAGCCTCGAGAGGGCTCAAGAAGATCTTATCCATGTGTATAAATAACTAAAGAGAGTAAAGACAATGGAGCTAGACTCTTCTCAGTGATGCCCACTGACAGGACAAGAAGCAATATGCAGAAATTAAAGAAAATGAAATTCAAACTGAACACAGGAAAGCACCTTTTACTGTGAGGATAGCTGAGCACTGGCACAGATTGCCCGGGGAGTTTGCGGAGTCTCCCTCTGTGGAGATATTCAAAACCCAACCATACACAGTCCTGAGAAACTGGCTGTATTTGACCTTGCTTGAGCAGGGGGATTGGACCTTGAGAGATGCCTTCCAACCTCAATCGTTCCATGAAATTGTGAAAACACAGGAAATGTCACACCTCTTTACTTTTGCACACCTGAAGTACTGGAGTTCTGCTACCTCACTATCCCCCATTTCCCAAGGATGTGACAGAGTTAGAAAAGAGAAAAGAGATGCAAAGTCAGCCAGAGACAGGGAGCAATATGTGTACGACAAGAAAATTGAGAGAATGGTGTTTTGCAACTCAGAGAAAGCAAAGTGAGTAGAGAATTGATAAAGGTCTAGAAGTTTGTGAATAGTGAGATGGTAACTAAGGAGTGACTGTTTGCCTCTTCTCACAACATGGGACTTCCTGACTTCTTACAAGAAGTTATGAGGCAGCAAGATTAGATCATCAAATAACACTATTTCTGAAAATATTTCTTCAAACAGTGGAGTGTGCTCCATAGTGAGCAAGTTGCATCTCGGCAACAGATGCTAGATTTTTGGTAGGTCTAGGAATGCTGACATGGACAACACCAGTAAGCGTAAAACGAGAGATGGTAGACAGGGGGTGAAAGAGGAGAGAGAAGTATCACTTGTCTGTTCACAAGAAATAGAATCTGACATGATCAGAGGAGGTGTGCTCCAGAACCTGAAATTATAATCAGTATGGATAAGAAAGAGGAATGAATTACACAATGTGGGACCTAGTCATAGATTTTAATATCAGATTATGATCAAAAGATCTGACTTCTTACCTATGAAAAAACAGTGAATTTTATCCCATAAATCATGGACTGGCAATATGGGCATATTCGGTGTCTAAAACTCAGCATTCACATATTTCTTTCTCTGGATGGATCTGCAACAGTTGCATCCAAGAAAGATGTATGGAGAGTCAAAATAAACTGGCTATCTTAATTTGGTAGGCTGATCTCTCTGTTGCAGGAATTTGCCCTGAAGTAGGAACATAGAGATTGTTCGAGATGAAGCAATGATTAACTTCTGTGTGTATGCATGAACTTTGCCTTTCTAGCTTTAAAAGGCAAGTAAGCTTAATTACAGATTCCATACATGATTGCACTACAGAGCTTTATCACTAAAGAGGACTGAAAGTTTCCTGCTGCTTTGCTCTTGTTTGCAGGATATCATTACACTCTGCCCAGCAATACTTCTTTTCTGAACTTACTGGAAACTTTGAGCTTTCATTCATTCTCAGGCATTACCTGTTAACTAGTGGTAGCCACAGTAAGCAAGCATCAGAACAGAACTCACTGAAAATATTGCAGAGCGCAGTGTGTAAAAGCCTGATGTGCAGTCATTTGTACCAGTGCCGTTCTCATTCAGCATTGTCCTATACCTGCCTTGTACTCAACTGCCACCAGTGACAACAGCTATGCCAAGGGAAGGGCAACGTTAAACTGGACTTCATACATATTGCATCAGCAAGTAAAGCTGTCTCATGCAAAATTGTTTCACGCAGCCATTATTAGAGTTGCAAGGTGAAGTATCCCAAAGTCAGAAGAGTGATGTGTAAGCTAAACCCGTTATTCAACTTCTTTTGTCTCCACAGTGCGTACAACTTAACCACAATGAGATGAGTCCAAACCACAGAAAGAAGGTGCTTTTTGAATGGATCACACTTAGATCATGAAGGAGTCTTTCATGTGCAGGACCTTGATGTGCTAAAGAATATGAAGACATATGCCGAATGAATCTGGTTGCTACAGAAATAAAGAAGAGGGTGTCCTTATAAGGATAGTCACATGCTGTGCAGGGCATTTGTCTACACATAGGAAGTTCTTCACTTTCATAAAGTCTGTTACTGACATCAACAGCTTCCATATAAATTTCAAGTCCTTACCCAAAATAGTAGACATGTTTGGCCATTTCAAATATAACGTATCAGCAGAAATATTTCGAAGTCAGCAAATAAAAAACCATGGTCATTATAGAATAGAATAGAATAGAATAGAATAGAATAGAATAGAATAGAATAGAATAGAATAGAATAGAATAGAATAGAATATTTTAGTTGGAAGGGCCCTACGATAATCATTTAGTCCAACCACCTGACCAATTCAGGGCTGACCAAAAGCTGAGGAATGTTATTAAGGCATTGTCCAAACACTTGTTAAACACTGACAGGCTTGGGGCATCAACCATGTCTCTAGGAAGCCTGTTCCAGGGTCTGACCACCCTCTCTATAAAGAAATGTGTTACAATGTCAAATCTGAACGTCCAAAGTAAAAAAAAAAAAAGAAAAAAGAAATATTTTGGCTGAAGTTAAGCATCTTTTTAAAAAAATCAGACACAAGCAAGCATCCCACATAACCTAAAAATTAAGAATGAACAGTTCAAGGCATAATGTACTGAAACACTAAAAGTAAAACACTTTCAATGGGTAGTATTTTGTGTAGTGAAAGGCGTTACCTGTTTCACTTAGAAACAGTTTTTTCGTTATTCCAGTCAATAGGGTGTGTTTAATTTTTTAGCATATCACTTTGTTAAATTACATCCTTGCCATGTGTATCCTTAAAAACACTTGTAATAAGTACTACAATTTTGTTCTTAGTGTCATGCTTTTATTTTGGGGGAAAGAGCACAATAGAATTATGAATTCAGGAATGCAATTGAATTTTAGAATATTTTAAAATATTTTGCATCAGATGAACACCTGACAGCCAGTGACACTTCTATTCTCTTTCGCTTTTCCTGTCCACTTCTGTTAGCATCGTGTGTGGCGTTCTTCAACTATAAGTCAAAATATTGCCTTAGTCCCACATCTAAAGTGAAAAGATAGCAAAGCAAATTTTACCATATGGTCTAGAAAACAATCTATAGAAGATAGAGGAGTAGCTGAGTGCAGTGCATTTGTGATGATCTTTTGACTACATAATACTTAAAATTATGTAAGATTAACATCCTTAAGATTCTAATATTATACACTAATAATAGTAATTAATAAGACTTTGTAATTATGTACTTGCAGCATCACAGTCCTGTAATGCTAGGAAGGATTATAGGCTAAAAATAATTTCTGTGATTTTTAGTTACTCTTCTTTGAAGAAGTCTGCTTCTTCCTTCTCCCATCATTGAATATTTTTACCTATTTTTGAAATTTCCAATCCTCTGGCACATTCCTTTGCAAAATATCCAGCACAGCTTCCTTTGCTCTTTCCTGGTGAAAGGCAGAGCTGCTGTCATCCTGGAACAATCTGGCATTTCAGACAAGGGGATTTATTCCTGTTTCCTAAAATGAAGCTGAGACAAATACAGCTGGAACTGGAGGTCAACACATTCATATGGGACAAAGTTCTGACTTACTAAAAATATATATAAGCAATAATAGGCAGGAAATTATGGTGGATTACATGGTAGAGGGAACCTAAATAATCATTTGTAACCTGTAAGAAAAAATGTTTTAATGAAGTGAGTATGTGTTTTGCTCTCTGTACCTTCCTCATATTTAAAAAAAAAAACAGAGGAGAAAATAAACATCCTTAAACTAGCCACCAGTGTTTCCACTGCTAAAAAGAAGGAGCAAGTAATGAAGCCAATCCCAAATTAGTAATCTTTCCTTCTCCCACCAAACAGCTATTTCATCCGATCTATCTCATTTGTTCCCAAGTCCTCACCTGTTGCATGCAGTGGGCAGAAGACCAAGCCAGGAATACATCAGGGCATTATTTCTTCTTTCAGATTTTGAACGATTTTGGAACACATCCGAGAAACGTTGCAAGGCAAAGCAGTGAAACACCTCTTAGAAATTTTAGGATGAACGAAGAAGACCTGGGGGTCAAGCAACTGTTTCAAGACTGGTTCATAGCCTGTCCCGTGTGTTATGCACTGGCTGGGGCTACACTACTGAAATCCTGGTCTGCCTTTCAAATCATCAGAGAAAGAGTATTGTTTCTGAAAACAAACTTTTATGTCCCACCCACAAGAAAACTGTGTGTTGACCTATTTATTGCAGAGATTCCCAACTATCACTGTCACCATTTCAGCTTCTGGAGCCTGTAATGTCGTTCAGTTCTCATTTAGCCAGCTCATGTGAAAATTAACTATAATGGAAGTTAACATGTTAGCAAGGGTAAGGGAGGGAGAGAAGAAGATTTGGTCTTGATTTGCTTCTGCGTTTGCAGAGAATAGATAATCAACCTCAAGGGTGCAGTGTGAGGGATGAGCCTGCTAGGAAAGTGGGCAAGTAGGTGGACAGCCAAGAGGAATTTGCCTGCAATACGCAGATGGTCACTAGGGCACAAAGAAAATGGGCATGAGACAGGTATTGGGCAGGCGCTTATTTCATGCTGGTGTTCTTGCAAGTTGTTGCAGGCTCTTGTGCGCACTGGTGAGTGCAAAACGGTCGGGAAACTCCATGAAATGGACCCCGGGATTTCCAGCCGGCTTCCCTCCCCCTCCGCCCTCCACTGCTACAGGCATTGATAGGGAGGAGATAAGAGCTCTTTCCGGAGAACCATCTGCACAGGCAGTTGTAGAGGAGATTCTGAAACTAAGATAAGAGCATTAAGAATGATTTTTTCCATACTACTTTTAACTTCTTATGAATGCTGTAGTTTTCATGCGTTATGACAAAATGCAGTTGTTGGATTTTTCTCCTGCAGATTGCCAAATTTGATGCTCTGAGTCAAATGAGATTAATGAAATAGATCTGTTCTGTTGTTTACAGTCGTTTGGGCTTTTCCTTAGAAAAGGCTAAGTGACAGATGGTTCCTGTTGCGTCTTCTGTGGCTGCAATGATGCAAGCTACAGAAATAGCAAAACCAGTGCTTATAACCTTCTAGCTGGAAGCTCATTTCAAGAAAATGGGCTCCAGTTTCAACATGCACTGACTTACCTTGAAAAAAATAAACCCCACCAGATTTCAACCGTTGCTGATAAGAAATGCTGTTGATATTTCATCAGCTTCCCAGTGGAGGGTGTGTTGAAACAGGCTAAATGCTTTCCACGCTTATTGTCTGCACTCAACAGTTAACAGCAAACTTTTGTGGTACCTGGAACCAAAATTATTTAAAAAAAATAAACTGATAGGTGTGACATTATGCTAGACTGAATAGTCAGTAATCTCAGGATATACTGAGATGACTGCAGATTTTTATCTTTCAAAAGCATTTTAATCCTTGTCTCAGGTATTTGTTTTGAAAGATGCAGGTACCACACTCATTTCATTCGTCAGGCAGTTTATTTCATTGGCTTTTATCGTTTTTTAGATAAGATGAACAAGAACAAACTGTCCAAAAACTACAACATGCTAACAATTTCATCCTCTGAAACTACTGAGCGAGGACTTCCAGGAACATGGGATTTTGTTTTCAGAAGTGGAACTGATCTCTGTTGGTACTTTCTTCTTGAGAATTTTTATATGCTTTCTGAAATCACTACATTTCTTTTTCCACAGGGACTTTGACTGAGAATCAGTGTTTTTCACCTCTAACATGCCTAAATTCAATCACAGAAAGATCTGCAAAGCTGGTACTTGGAATTGAGCCCGGTGGACTTGTGATGCACTGAACAGTTCATTCTAGTTTTCATAACACATTAAATCTCACATGAACCTACTGAACTTGACACTCCTGAAAACTCCCACATTCTACCATTGTTGTTGACACGGTTCTATAAAAATATTCCAGACTGCAATTGTTGTTTCAACATATTTTAGTGCTTTTAAGTTTAAATCTTGCACAAAATCTGATAACATCAGAGATATTTTGAACAGTTTTCCCTTGACCTTGAAGTTAGGTATTGAGTTAATTTAAATTAAGATTAAAATCAACCAAGAATTTAGGTCAGTTACAGGGTAGTTCAGGAATCAGAATACGAGAGCAGAGGACTGTGAAGGGGAAACATGTAAGGAACAGATTCTCCTTATGTTGATGTTACTGAGAGAAAAATGCACCTCGGTCACAGTAGTGGATTTGTACCTCTCGTTGAGTCAAGGAAATACAAACAGATCCTTTCGTGCAAATAACGCCTGCACTGCACAAGCAACATTTGCTACGGATAGCAACAGTCTTTAATTTTCCAGGACTTTGAACACTAGTGACTTTTGCTAGAGTATAAACTTTGGGAAGAGGAATTGAATCAAACTTCAGAGGACCCTGAGAAGAGCTATAGATTAGCTGTAAAGGTTAATGAGTTTTATCAGGAAAGGGTTCACTCCGAAGATTGTTATCTGCAGTGAGCAGCAAGCAGAGAGCAGAGATCTCTGTTCTCGCAGGCCGAGAAGGCACCTACCACATGTTACCTGAAAGGAGAGAGAAAACAAAGCTTTTAAGTTTAGTGCTTGCTCTAGGAAGGTTGTATTGTTTATTTCCTTCTCTTCTTCTCCCAGTTCTTTTAGAAGCACCAGCTATTTTGAGTGTACCCTTCGGAACAGACATATTTCCACTTTAACTCAATCTGCATTTAATGCAGGGTGTATACGACCTGACTAGCAGCAAGCACTTTTCATGTAAGCCTGCTGTGATTCTTAAAACGAGCAGACGAGACACCCTAGCAAGTTCCCAGCTCTTTGAAGCACTGCTTCAGAGGCTGTCCAAGGAGGAGCAGAGGGTCTTCTGTAGGAGCAGGCTGGCATGAGAGCTGTCATTGCAGGGATAAAGAGAAATCATATCTTCCAATGATTAGCCACAGCCAGGCAAGCCACGAGCATTTGGCAAGCTCATGGAAGCAGGTTTGAACTCTGATGGGTGTCAAAGGGGTTTTAATAAATGAGAACTTCTGAAAATTTGGTTCACAAGCCAGGCAGGTTTGATCTAAACTAACCGAAACATCAAGACTAAGATTTGCTAGTTTTCACAAAAGAAATATGTAAACTGACCACTTTCTATAACTTAGCCCAGGGAGTTGTGTCCCCCATATGTTAAAAATGTAATATTTTAAGACATCCCAAACTGCACACACATATTTCCACATTGTGTCAGGGACAAGGCAGTTTTTCAGTTGCAAACGCATAGAATAAAGTTGTTTGTGTCTTGCAGTTAGCACAAGATGGACAATCCGATGGTATCATCTGTCTTTGGTCTGTGTTCATGCCCAGCCTGTTTCTGGAGTGTTTTAGATTTGCTCTTCTGCACGTACCTGTCGCTCCGCAGTAACAAGCATGAGTAAAGATGGGTGTCAGGTGACCTAAACACATGAAAATAAGGGCAGAGTGTGAGAATTCAAGTTTTATTCTGTCTTTTCCACCTCACATTCTTGACAAGTTGCACCAGAAAAGAAACTGCCAGGGTGTCAGCAGGAGCCAGAGAACACTTCTGGCCCTTTCCTCCTGGCACAGTGAAACTGCTCCATGTTTTGCCGCCTGCCATATCAGCAGATTCTTCTGGTTATGGGTCAGCACTGTGACCAGTGCTTCATTTGACTCGTGTATAAGGAGCCGGAGCATGCCTGTGGTCAGCAGCCATAAAACTGGTGGCACCACTTTTAGTGCGAGAGTAGTATGTTCTGGAGTCTGGGTCAGATTGTACTGTTACAGTACCTGGGTCCCCAAATAGAGCCATGTGAGAATCAACTAGCATAAACAATAAATATTCTTTAAATGTATAATGTATTTTCAATTAAGAACTCTGGCTTTTGAACCTGAGATCAAAAACCAGAACTTGAGTTTCCTAGATACTATAGTGACAGATACATAGTCTTGAAATTTTTGGTTAAAATGTTTTTGCTCAAAAATATAATGGATGTGCTTAGTAAAACTAGATAAAATTAATTAAAAATAATACAAAGGTGCTCCATAATAGCAGTTAGAGCAGCAAGAGGAACATGCCTTGATATTTGGAATTCTTCTCACTGCTCCTCCTTTTAAATCTTATCTTTCTATGTTATTCCCATTTGTAAAGTAGCTCTATAATGCTATTGATATTATTCTCTCCACCTTCTTTATCTGCAGAGTAGATGCATTTTCTTGTCTTCTCCCCATTTAGTTGCAGTCCCAGATTGCAGTGCTCCATTACTCACGTTAGAACTTACTCAACGCAGGGGAAAATCAAGATTTAAAAACCATTTAATGGGATGAAATGCAGGAATTTACACCTGAAGGTGTCTCTAGGCTGGGACAACAGCTGTTCAGTACGAGCATGCAGCTGTGTCTGACTCCTCCAGGCATGAGTAGCCCTCATAATCATACAATTAAGATGTGACTCCCATGTTGGTAAACACATGTTTGATTGTTAATTGGCTTTTCTGTTTGAGGTGATAGGAGAGCTCATGCTGAGATTTTTAGCCAAGTTCCTAAAACCTATGTCTAGAACTTGCTGTCATAATAAACTGGAAGGTGCCATAGTTTACACTTTCAGCATTGTAATCCATCCTGACCACCTGTGTATGACAATAAGAAGTTCAATTATTGTGGGCAATCACCTGTTTGGTGCTGAACACCTTCAGCATAGAGGAGTACAAAACTCAGTTGCTGACAGAACAAATCGCTCTCTAGTAATGAATCACTGTGGGAAATAAAATATGCCAAAGCTGTTACCCAGTAGTGGGCAGCTTCCGTATTGCGCTCTGCAGCTATGTCACTGGCAAGGAGGAAGGAAGGTGTGTTATATGTCACTCTAATTGCAAAAATCTTTAATGCTGTCCTGATGTTTTTATGCTCTTGAACATGTGTTTGTGTGTGCACACGTGCATGCAGTATGCATAGCCTCTAAGTAAATACATATGTAAATACATATGTAAATACATGCATATTCTTATTACATAACAAATTATTGCTGTACATACATATGCACATATATACATTCACATATATTTTCTTATTTTACCCTGGAATGAATCAGACTCTTAACCGTTCCTATTTCTAGATCCAATAAAATCAGATTTAGAAGTGATTTCATCGCACCCCTCAAAATATTGCATAATCAACACCCTTTACTGTCCTGGAAGACTAACCTAGCAGTTAGTCTGCTTTCCTTGCTCACGCCTACTTGTTGGGGTTGTGTTACTTCATACAAATTATACAGACACAGAAAATGAGAGAACTCGCATAACATGTGGAGTTTCTGTCTATGCAGAGGTGCCTTCAGGTAATTTACTCCATACCTTAAGCATCACAGATTGAGCCCAAATCTGACATTTTTTCCTTAGGTTTAACCAGATGATTAGCGCCAGCTGGTAAGTGTCCTGACTTGCCAATTGTGCCAGTCCCGGCCTCTCAGGTAGTTCCCCGGGAGGCATCGCATCCACCGGTGCCATCCTCTGCCCAGTGCTCCTCAGGGCCCCGTCCAGCATGGGTCCAGGAGCAGTTCTGAGAGGGTGAGAGCTCCAGCTCTGTGCCCAGGTTTCAAGCAGCCCCTTCGGCAGGAGGGCACAGCCATTTGAACACAGCGCTTCTAGTGACACAATGGGGCCGAACTGTGTGGGGATAAAGTCCTGCACAGACTTCAGAGAAAACTGCATCTACTTAAGTTAATACTCTGCTATCACTAGTTAAGATAAGATGTTTGGCTAATGAGTAACAGCTTCATGGATCTCAGGCAGGCATGGTTTGAGGAACACAGGGAAGTAAAATGGCTTTGAAGGGAACTGAAAAGTTGAAAATCAGCTAAATTTTAAAACTGAACATTGAAGTTCATGCAGAGATGAGCTGAGAAGTGTGATACAGCCAGATCCAGGCACCAAAAAAGCTGAATCAGCTCTAGCTCTCCCATTCTAGAGACACCAGTAGGGCTACAGTTACCTGTGTCTCACCTTGTTAAATTGCTAGGATGCTCTGCTTTCCCCCTGTATTAAGTTTCACAATGAAAAATGGAGCAAAGCTTCCTTTAACTTGTTCTATCAATAAGTGCTTCAGTCTTTTTTTTTAAAATCAAACATTTTAGTGTATTTATTTAATTAGCAAACAAAATGAATATGAAAAACATTATTTAAACTTACATCTCTTGAAATTATTAAGTGTTTAAATCACCAACTGTAAATCTTTCAGAAGTGAAAATGGTAATTTCTCAAAAGTTCCAATTTCATTAAAAGAAAAATTAAATCATAACTGCAATAATATATTTAAATGTTTTTAATTGAAAAATCGCAATAAGAGCATGGATAATTGGGAGGGCCAAATAGGCGGTCATTACTAATATCAATTATGCTTAGAGCAAACTTTTCAGAAAGTAGCCAAGTCTGGATGAAAATGCTTCAGTTTTTGCTCATTGAAAATGTTAGGCCTCTTTGAACACACGTGGAAGAATATAAGCACCATTTAGCTGACCCAGGTGGACACAGGATCTCTGTCCCCCTCATAGGACTAGCTGTTCACAATCTTCCACAGAGCTGATTACAAGACAGTGAGCTAAGGAGAGTAAAAATAAATAAATAAGCAGAAGTAAATGCACAAAAATGACGACAATCACCGTGGAAGTAAAATATTTTTAAGAGGAGAGGAAAAGATTATTGATTTAGAAACTTATGTTGTATCTCTGTTTTGCATTTGAGTTTCAAATGTCTTCTGAAATACGCTCATGATTTCCTGCATAATCAGTGTGACATGAAATTACAGTGACTGCTGATGCAAATGAGGTAATTGTGCATGCCAATTATGTGTTACATGCCTGTTGCATTGTTTGAATAAGCAATTACTGAATTTATAGAGACGAGCATGTTAACTAGGAATGCATATTAGGCACATAATTACCACCACTTAATTCAGAAAATCGGGCAAAGTAGAATTTAGCTGGTGGAATGGTTATGAATCTTGGCATTTTTCCTAGGCATAAAATTCTAGTTTCATTATATGATTTTTTTGCATTTATACCAGCTTACGCCCCAAAGTGATTTAGAAAATTAAATAAGCTCAGTAAAATCAGACATGTGCCTAGCTAAGCATATGAATGGTCATTTTGATTACTTTGGCATTGCAAGGTTTGTGTGCAAATCTCGTGGAAGAAGAGTTATGTGTGGAGAGCTTTTAATTTCCTACTGAAATTTGGTGGCCCCATTGGCAGATTAAGCAGTCCCACATACTGTAGGGCAGAGGAGGAAATGAAAAGCCAGGACACTGAAACAAAAATTTTAGCCAGAGCGATGCCTCATGCTTTCTACCTTCGGATGCTTGGCAGCCTTAGATTGCCAGGTAGCATTTTTATGCCCAGTCTGAGAAATGTTGTCAACTGGTACCACGACACCACCCATGCAGTGGTGAGAACTCCCAGATCATTGAGAGTCCTTCAGAGAGCTTTGACCACTGGCTGGTCTGGATGGACTCATTGGCGAATTCTAAGTTTCAAAATGGCATATGTACGTAAAACATCAATTCTATTACAGCATTTGCTGCAAATGAAGCACAAATATGCATTTGTCAATTTGAAAAGCAAAAGCTTGTGTTTAATTGGTCATGGTGGTGGCTTTGTCTGTAGTCCCAATGCTAATTAGGTATCAATAATTCTTAAACAGAGATGTCAGTATAAAGAGAAGATTCAGACCAATTTATTTTATAAGTTTATAACTTATATATCATACTTTAGAAAATAGTTATTTTACAATTATTTCAAATTATAAACTAGGTATTTTATGAACTTTTCTAAATATTCCAATTGATAAAATCAATAATGTATAAAATTATATATTGTATATATAATTGATATATACTATAAAAGAAAAACCCTTAAAGGACTCTTAAATGAAGGCTACAGAACTGGTAAGATATCTCTTCCAGACAAAATCTTACAAATTTTTTTTCCCACTAAGGCTGTATCATTACTTTCAATCGAACTGCTTGCATGTGTAAGGCTGTGTGTGCAAGTCATCAGGACAAGTCATGTATTTTGGAAATTGCCCGGAGGTCCTGATTATAGCTGAATTATTTGGGCTATTAGAAGTTTATATTTTTCATATTTGTAAAACCAAAAGAGTATGTTGGCAAAAACTAACTCCGTGGAATATCTAACAAGGTGGAAGGATTTGGAATCAATTCTTTAGCCCCTGTGGAAAGCTCAGCAGAGAAGGCCTGAAGTATATTGCCTAAGCTGTCCTCCGTTCTACCCCAGGTGTTGACAGCATATGCTCCAGAATTTCAGCACTTGAGATTCATGTTGCATAATTATATTTGGAATGCTGGTGGGCTCCCAAGATTGTGGAAACAATCTAGTTCTCTCTTTAAAACCAACCCAAAATCTCTAAAACACGCCGCCTTCCCCTCTTTTTTCCCTTCCTCTCCCCTCCTCTGTACCCCCAAAAAAAGACTTTACGTCTGATTAGCTCGAATTCTAATTGTATTTGTATGCAAATTAAAGGAA
>Ga0065711_1029149_pt1 | contig 37375 bp, 11 predicted proteins | sample Hoacrofraction12_FD_59098 | JGI IMG/M metagenome (GOLD analysis project Ga0065711, IMG submission 59098) | Hoatzin crop microbial communities from Cojedes, Venezuela - Epithelial fraction 12 v2 (version 2) | ecosystem: Host-associated > Birds > Digestive system > Esophagus > Crop | place...
CTCCTTCTCTGGAGATATTCAAGACCCACCTGGACAAGGTCCTGTGCAGCCTGCTCTAGGTGACCCTGCTTTGGCAGGGGGGTTGGACTAGATGACCCACAGAGGTCCCTGCCAACCCCTAACATTTTGTGATTCTGTGATTCTGTAATGCTGGCTTAATGTTCAATAAAGGAGGATCAGGAGGTATTTTGCTGTCTGTGGCACGATTGCTCCCTGCATCCTAGGTCAAGTGGTGACAGCAGCACTGTGTCTGATGCAAGTGTATTCACCTTCTCCTGCCTACTCTTCCAAAGCGTGAGAGCTAGCCAAGTAGTTTGGAAGAAGCCAAACTCCTACCTGCAGGAGCCTTTCTTCACACAGAGCTTTACTGCCATACATGTAATCAGCTGCATGGTTATTATTTCTGCTGCTCTACCCAGTCTCATAGCTAACTAAATAGCTGATGTCTGTGTAGCTCTTCGATCAAGGGGATTTTTGATACTATCAGTGTTCACACTAACAAATTATAATTCATTAACTGAGTTCACTTTTTAAATAATTATTAGAGTACAGAAGACAATAGGGTTTGTTGCATATTGGAATGCTCTTCAAGCTAGTGAGGGTGCATCAGTGTATTCTGGCAGTCTGCATTAAACAGTATTATTTAAATACACTTCTTAAGGACATCTTGGAAATTCAGTGATTAGTGAGGGGGGATTCATACTGTGCAAAAATGTTTCTGTTTGGACTTTTCCCAGTGCTAGTAGACTCTGAGCTCTAAAGACCTTGTCTGTCTTTCTTTTTTTCAGACTTGAACTTAACTTGTGAAATACCTACACAATCTTTTTCAGTGAAGCAGTAGGTTTGCCATTCAAACAATATCTAAAACCTAATCTATCCAGATCTCACCTGAAAAAATCAAATTAAGTGTTTTTTGGTTTTTGTTTTTTATGGTGTTTTGAAGAAGGTAAAAAGCTAAGTCTGGAACACCACAAAAAGTAGATAATTCAGGAAGATGCTCTTACCTTTGCACATAAGAAGATTAACTGTTTCTGTCTATGTAACCAATAGAAAGAACACTGTTTTTCAGGCATATGAACAAATCAAGGTATTTTTTTAATGGTAATCAACCTGTGTGAACATCACCTAAAAGCCAGACGGCCATATGTTTCAGCAATTTTCAAAGACCAAGAAGAGAGCCTGATCTTGCTCTCCTGTTATTTCCTGCTAAAGTCTGCTTTGTTTATATCATTCTTCCCTCCTCAAATGAAACCAGACACGTACCTGGAATTTGACACATGTTTATCAGCATAATCAATCTAGGGAAGGAGAAAAACTTGTGGATGGTTGGATGGAAAGCTGCATGACACCTGTTTTAATTTCTGGAGGTCACAGAAAACTGTTTCCCTGTGAAAACCTTTTAAAATTTGTCAGAAGTGCAGTACTTTGTCTCACAAGGCTTACACTAAGGCTTGCTTACATCCTCTGGTGAGTTCCAGTTCCTTTAGTTGTAATTTTAAAAACTCTAGGCATCAGCAAAGTTTGGACTTGTTCAGGTTTTAGCCAAAGTTTTAGGCTAACTTCCTGATTAGGTTTCATTTTGCAGACAACAGGCACTCATGAAGTACATACATTTTTTCCAGCCACCTACATATTTATGCTGTGAGCATTTGGAATACTCTTTATCACACAGGCAAGTGGATTAATGCAATGAGTAATGTGGATAATCAACACACTTCTCTGGCTCCCCAAAAGCCCACCTGGCCTCTGGAAGGGATTAAAGCAACACAATGAATTCATCTTCAGGTTTTATGTGCTACAGCACTGCACACACATGTCCGTCTCTCCAGCAATATGACAAAAGCAGTATTTGCACATCTGCAGGGTTAGTGATTTGTGTGAATATATTTGGAGCATTTCTTAGGTAACGCGAGCCCTGCCTGCCCGGCATGGAGCCTGCTAGTTCCAGGTGTCTGAGATTAGTTCATTAGGAGAGGCAGGCAATTAGGGCCTCTGCCAGAGCGAATGGAGGGCTACTCATCATCTTCCCCAGAAACCAGTTCAGGCTCTCAGTAATTATTTTGAGAAGGATTTTTAGAGTCAGTATCTATGAGAAGATGACCCTTTTGAGGGCATGGGAGGTAAATATTTGTTATTCTCCTAGTATTACTGCAAGGTTTGTTGTTTAGGTGGAGCTGGAATTGATTTAGTTTGGTGTGAATACTTCTTTCATGTAGATGTGTGATTTGTGTATTTTGGGGCTTAATGTTTTGTATATTCTGAGGATTGTAATGAGAGCTACTTCCTTCTTTCTACTGCCTGTGACAACTGGTGATGCACAAGTGTATTCAGCTGGATTGTTAGATGGTCTGTGTTGGATGATAAAGCATAGCTGAATTGTCTATGAATTATTGCTCCTTCGAGCCGTTATGCTTTGTGCAGAGAAAAAATATGAGGGGTTCACTCATAAAATTCTTTCTTGCCTCTCAACAGTCTGCTTTTTAATTTAGTTTGATATGTTTATATTTAATCACAGCTAAACAAATCCCAAGATTTGTATGTCGGTGTCATAATCCTAAGTATGTATGGGTATATGCACACCTCTCTTCAGGGTTTATGCTATGGCTTTTTTTCATTGTGGTAAAAATTTTTTTTCTCTGAAGAAATTCAAAATTTGCTATTTGTAATAGCAAGATTACTGCTTATCGTCTCTCATACATTTGTGGCTAGGTTTATAGCCCTCTGTTGTTGTGCCTCTACTGCATTCTGCCGAAGTATGAAATGTGTGCTAATGCCTATTAACTGTTAAAAATCATTCATATATCGCCCATCCTCCTCTCCTCTTCCCTCTCCCAAAGACCTTCAGTACTACTAACCTTAGAATGTTTTTCCTCTCTAAGTATTTTTTGGCGGTCTGTTCTCTGGTTAATTTTTTCCTACCATTTCCACATTGCTTTCTGAAAATCACCCAAAGGACCAATTATTACTGAGGAGGAAAAATACATATGTGCTGCAGGAAGTTTTGCCTTACGTGAGGATGAAAACACAACCTTCTCGGCAGGCAGACCTGCTGTCTTCCAAGTACTTCCTGCGAAGCATATTTCTGATTCCTACTCTGCTGCCTTGTCTCACCCTGGAGCTCCTCATGGAGCCCCTACTCTGCAGACTCTGCTAGCCCCCTGTAGTAGCATGGGAAGAGAGAAATTTCAGGTCCTACCACTTGTCTTCCCCACCACCCTCCTCGACCTCCTACCTTCCCAGTGCAGTTGAAGCTGAAGGCATCCAAGGGGTGTCGGGGCCAGACAGTGGCTGCACCCAGAAAAATGGCCTCTGCTTGCAGCAAACGGACCTCAAACATAGAATCATTAAGGCTGGAAAAGACCTCTAAGATTATCAAGTCCAACCATCAACCAAGTCCTGCTTTTAGGTGCCCATCATGGCACTCTTGGCCCAAACCAAGATAGTATCATCCAAAGTCTGATTTGGTAAAAAATTCTCAGTCCCCGGGAACTTCTCACACAGTTCAGATGTAGCTAGTTAACAGTGCTTCAGAAATCATGGACCTAATGAAAACAGTAATGGGATTGATCTTGGTCATCCCCAGAAGTGACCACGGGGGTCGAGGATCAAAGAGAGCAATGAATTCCGAAACAAGGAGTATTGGGACAAAAGGACCACTTTTGACCTAGGAATTTTACAGACTACTGCTCTGCCTGCTCTCAAACAAAACCATAACTAGTTGTCCTCAGGAAATGAGCAAAAATAGGCCATGACATCTTCTGGAAATGCTTGCATGGATAAATGTGAAAGGGTAGGAATGACTTATCTCTGTCAATCTAAACCTAAAATAGAAATTCGACTGATGTATCTCTGAAAATGAATATGTTCAGAGGTCGTCTTTTAAATTGCTCTGTCACTTTGGATTTCTTGGTCATGTGTTTTCTCTACGAATGCTGTTTTTGACAAAACCACATGTAAAGCCACAAACTTCCATGGTCATCACTTTCAGCAAAATTGAAAAATAATCAGTATCACCATCTGAAACATAGGCAGCCACAAATTCAGAATCAGCATTTTTATGAAAAGTAAATAAATAATAAGTATGGATACAGACACATAGAATGAATAGGTAGAAATGAGTTTACAGCAAGCAAAAACAGATGAGAAGAAAGAGGGCAGCTAGCCTTGAGGTATCTGGTTGTGTCAGGTCACGTATTATCAGGGTGTTTATCAAATTTGGTTTTCTCTTTCTGTAGTTCAAGTAACACGGTGTTGACTGAAACATGGATAAGCAGAAATGAAGTCTTATCAACTGAGTGTCGGATACTTGTACAGAACAGTGGAATGAAAGCCATACCCCAGAACTGCCTAGAGTCCTAGGCAGAGAAGGCTCTCCGTGGGCAGAAGGTTGCTGCATACACAAAACAGACCTGTGGCCTCTGCCCTCCGCCCTGCCTTTGCCTTCTGGAGAACTATGGGCAGGCTTATCCCAGCCAATGCCAAGGTAGGGTTTAGTACTGGGGAGGCCCTACTGCAGTGACCACCTAGGGCTTGGCCACCACCCTCGACCAGCTGGATAGGCTCTGAACCGGCTGCTGCAGAGGTCTCTGCCCCTCTCCTGCCACTGTTCCCTTCTAGGGCAGGAGCAGCTTTCGGATGGCAAAAATTGATTAAAATGACAAAATTTTTTGTCTAGTGGGCCAAGGAATAGGGGAAGAACAAAGACTAGTAACTAGTGACAAGAGTGTGCTCCTTTGTCAAGTCATGTAGGGGATAACATATTCCTTGTCTTGGGTTGCATGACCAAATCTGTGGGTCAGTGCTGGCATCACACCCCTTGCCTCTGGTTGTAGGACATAACAGCAGGGTCAGGACCCTATCTCTTACCACTACTGTTGCACAGGGAGGTGGGTGGATTGCTAACCTTCAGTTTCAAAGGGAGAGATGGTAAAAGTTACCTCCCTTGGATGGGAAGTTTCCAAAAATCTGAGTATCTAATGAGAGTCAACCTGAAAAGAGCCATCGTGGTCCAACATAGGTGAGGAATCAAGATGGCCACATGGGTTGAGAAGTTTTCAGCTATCTTTGTGAAGAAATATGAGCCAGGCAGTCATTAAGTTGAAGCCTGGTGTAATTAAGAAGAAAGGACTGATGCGAAATGATGTCTGGGAATGACAGTGAGGAGGGTCCTACAGATGGACCACTTTCTACTGGAGGGGAATTCCAAAAGTCCAGCTGAGCTGCTGGTTTCACTCCCAGTTCCCACTCCTGTGAGACCTGCCCTCTCCACTCCTGATATTGGCAGGTATTCGACTGCTGTCACTTCTGCTAAAGTGCTGACTCTGCGGTGTGCACAGCACGCGTCCAAAGAAAATATGGTACCTCTCAAAAGCTTGCACTCCTGGCTAAATCCCTTCCTCACTTTCTGACTCTCCCTGAGATGTAATACAAACATACAAATAATCGGGTGTACAACAAAGGGGAGAAAGGGACCATCTGAATATCTTTTGCATTGTTTGTTTGTTTGTTTGTTTTTTTTAGGAAAAAACTTTGTAGAGTATTCTTGTTAGTTTATTACTTTTACTAGAAATACCACAAGACTTTCCTGAAGTCATCTGGTGCTTTCCAAAAAAAGAATACAGAGAAGTGCAGAAATGAATACCAATGAGAAAATACAGTTCTCCACATGTCTTGCCCTAACTTTGAGTATTAATAGGTATTTGTTCCTTTTACTTCAATGTGAAGAATAAATAGGCTTTATAATAGCATTTAATGGTTACAACCTCCTAATCCTAGCAGCTTTCCAGCAGTCTTTCAGTTCATCTGTTAGTTGGCCAAAGATAATTAGTGAAAAATCACCTGTCCCACTGTTTCATTGTTCCGGGAAATGTCACCCAACTCTTCAACAGTATTGGCAAATTAGTTTGGTGTTACTTTATGCAGATAATTTCAACCACTTCCATTTCTCTGCTGTTCATTGTAACTATTTTTCTTAGCAGACTTGCATGGTTTCTTTTTAAGCGAAGAGTCGTTTGGCCTTCACCCAGAGAAATAGTAGTCTCTAGGTTAAATTCAGCAGCAGCCCTGCTGAAGATCTATGTTTTCTGCGTACTTCAACAGATTCTGCTTTGGTTTTATAGGCAATTCTGTTGAGTTCAGTATTTATTGTACAATTAATGGAAATTACTTGGGTCTGACATAAAAAGAAAACCTTAGAAGACCCTGCTTTTCAATGTAGAGTCCATGCACACTAACACATCAGTGTGTACGCATAAAATCATGAGGGTGTGCAGAAGCCTTCTGCAGATGCCTTCTCTCTTGTGTGAAAGTATATGAGGTCAGAACAGGGAGCATTAATGGACCATACAGTCAGTAAATACAAGAGTGGTAACGAAGGTGCTTCACCAACACTGTTCTCTCTCTACAGATCACCTCCATAGATCACTGTGTCTAACACACACACTCATGCGCGTTTGTGTGTGTGTATTGCCATTGTCTGCATCGGAGCTCTTCTGCACAAACCGTCCGTTTCTGCTGCCACCGGTGTGATAGCAGAGTTGTAACCTGATGGATACCAGGTTCCAGTCCTTTGCTGGAGGACCTCTCCCCCTCTGAAGATTTCAGAGATACATATTACCAAGTCTCACACCTTACTTCAGTGCGGTTAAAATGTCGGCTTCCTTTCTCCCAAATATTTGTAGTAGGAGTTACACAGTTTCTTGAAAAAATACGTATGTACATATATACATTTGCAAATATCACAACATAGTTTAAAAATATTTCTCTCTACAGTGCTCAGCTCTTCACTTTGTTAATTTTGACACACAGAGAAATAGTAATATACAGTGAAATGGTGATATAATTTGAGACTCTACAAAAGATAGGATTTAAATATAGGAAGGATGCTGTGGATGGGGAAAAAAAAGAGAAACTATCACAAATAAATCTTTTCAGATCTATTCTATATGCTTATAGAGTGTTCCATATATTTGCAGAACACTATTTATAGAATAAATATATTTCTGCAGCAAACAAGTTCAGCTTGTTATACTTCTTTTTTTTTAATTTTATTTGGCAAAAGATCAAATTATTTGTAATATGAACAAAATTGAACTGAACCCCTAAAGATTACTTTTAAGTATTACTTGGAACCAGGGACTTGCCTGCTATATGCTTCTCAGCATAGGATTTGCTGCTTTTAACATGTGGGAGAACTGCCAGAATGAGCAAATTGAAAATGAAGTGGAAAACCCTTATGTTTGCTGATTTAGGAACAACTAGAGGGTTAAAAAGAAACATGGAAAATAGTATGTGCCAGTACAGCACTAACTGTGTAATGCAGACTGCAAAATAAAATCTCAAATTTTTCATTCCTTGAGCAAATTTGGCCCTCAAAATGCAAAGTACAGTTCAGAAGAAACCATAATACTTGTTATGTTTCATGAGAAAGATGAATGAATTTATCTGAAATTGCTTCATTGCAACACATTTTGAATGTCTCCCCTAAAAATGTGAAATAGGGGCTAGATTGTTGTCACAAGAAGGATGTGGAAGACTGGCTAGGACTAAAAGGGAGAAGAGAGAGGGAACAGTATTACAAAATGCAAACGATTGAATATCATAAGCTCCAACCCTTCCTCTTCTCACCCTCTCTCTTCTTTATGATAATGCTCTCCATTTTCTTTCCATTTATAAAATTTGAAAGCTATTTTGCTTGTATGTTCAACTATCTTCCAGTCCTTTCTTGGCTTATTCTTTTCCCAACAAAAGCTGAGTCTTCCATGTATTCACATTTTCAGAATCCTCAAGTATCATAAGATACTACAACAATTAAAAGAAACTGAAACAATAAGAAGTAAAAAAAAATATTAACTGGGGAGGAGAATTGGGGGCAATAAGAGCACTTGTCCCAGTATAGCACTTCTGTTCATTGATTTGATGACACTATATAAGGATCTTATCACTGCATTAGCCAAGAGGATATTTTTCTCTGTCTAGAAGAGATCTCTATCCAAAGTCCATGGGACCTGATGGGGTGCACCCACAGGTCCTGAGGGAGCTGGCAGATGAAGTTGCTAAGCTGCTATCCATCATATTTGAGAAGTCATGGCAGTGTGGCAAAGCTCCCACTGACTGGAAAAGGGAAAACCTAATGGTAAAAAGGAAGACCCGGGGAACTACAGGTTAGTCAGTCTCACCTCTGTGCCTGGCAAAATCATGGAGCAGATCCTCCTGGAAACTATTCTCAGGAACATGCAAAACGAGGAGGTAATTGGTGACCGCCAACATGGCTTCACTAAGGGCAAATCATGCCTAACCAATTTGGTGGCCTCCTATGATGGGGTTAATGCATTGGTGGATAAGGGAAGAGCAACTGATGTTATCTACCTGTACTTGAGCAAATCATTTGACACTGTCCCACTTGACATTCTTGTCTCTAAACTAGAAAGAAATGGATTTGATGGATGGACCGCTCAGTGGATAAGGAATTGACTGGATGGTCGCACATGGATTGGGGCAGTCCCAAGCACAAATAGAGGCTGGGCGGAGAAGGGATTGAGAGCAGCCCTGAGGAGAATGACTTGGGGGGGCGGGCTGATGAGAAGCTCAATGTGATCTGGCAGTGTGCTCTCACAGCCCAGAAGGCCAACCATACCTTGGGCTGCATCAAGAGAAGCGTGACCAGCAGGTTGAGGGAGGTGATTCTGCCCCTCTGCTCTGCTCTGGTGAGACCCCACTTGGAGTCCTGTGTCCAGCTCTGGAGCCCTCAGCACAGGAAACACATAGACATGTTGGAGTGGGTCCAGAAGCGGGCTACAAAAATGATCAGAGGGCTGGAACACCTCTCCTATGTGGAAAGGCTGAGAGAGTTGGGCTTGTTCAGCCTGGAGAAGAGAAGGCTGCAGGGAGACCTGATAGCAGCCTTCCAGTACCTGAAAGGGGCCTACAAGAGAGCTGAAGAAGGACTTCTGACAAGGGCCTGTAGTGATAGGACAAGGAGTGTAATGGCTTCAAACTAAAAGAGGGTAGATTTAGATTAGACATAAGAAGGAAATTCTTTACTATGATGGTGGTGAGGCACTGGAACAGGTTGCCCAGAGTAGTTGTGGATGTCCCCTCCCTGGAAATGTTTAAGGCCAGGCTGGATGGGGCTTTAGGCAACCTAGTGTAGTGGAAGGTGTCCCTGCCCATGGCGGGGGGGTTGGAACTAGATGATCTTTAAGGTCCCTTCCAACCCAAACTGTTCTATGAGTCTATACATACACAGGAGTAACTTACAGGAAAAGATGTCTGCATGATTAAGAGACCAAAGGACACAAAATCAGAGACCAAAGACTAGTTTATATTCGTCACCTGGGCTCTGTTACTCCTTGCTATGATCCATGTCCTTCCTGAAACAACAATCTTGGGAATATTAATTAAAGTTTTCAAAGCTGCCTAAATATATGACAAAAATAACTTTACACTTCAGAAAATGGCTATTTTTTCAAAGGATGGCTGCTTAGTATGCAGAGTCACTATCTCTTTGTTTTGAAGGCCAGCTGAGATAGTGGTGTCTCAACTTGTTTACTGGGGAAGGCAGCCCTGGAGATCAGCTCCATTGCTGGTGCGGTCCCTTAAAGCACCGCCCTGAACATAGCCCAGTGGCACCCTGGGAGGGAATCCACATGCTGGAGATGGTCTTGGAGCTGGTGGCTGAGCAGGAAGACCACAAGCAGTTGGGAAGGGGCAGATGAGCCAGCAGGGAAGCGCAAATCCAGCGTCCCAAGGGCTGTTCGGGTGCAGTCAAAGAGCAGAGGGCTTCCTGTAATTCTCAAAAGAAAGGACCCGACAGTCAGTGGAGAAGGTAATCTTCTCCAATAATAAGTTATAATTTATAACACATTGTAGGTCTGTTTTGGGGCTAGCCTGGATTATTTATCCAGATCTAAGTCCTGATAGACTAGAGAGAAACCAAGAAATTTATTCTGGGTTTTCACTGAGATATCTGAGAGAAGGGTTTGGCACTTCAACAGCTGCTTCTTAAAGCAATACCCACAAAGAAGAGAGACCGTCTTCTTCCAGCCACACAACACTTGGAAAAAATATATACTGGAAAATATTGAACCAAATCAATAGCCACAACTTTAACAACATCCAGTGAAGCCTGGGAGGAGGGAGAGGGGGAATCCTGAGAACCAGTCAAAGCACAATGTTGATTCTAATTGTTGTATTTAGCTGGCCTTGTCTTGTGACAAGTCTGTTATTCTGCAGATTTCCTACCTGCCACCTTCCATGGGAGGATTTTACAAAGTGAAGTTATGCAGGCAATTCCCTTTGCTTCTTACCTCTTTATTCCTAATTATGTTGGTCCTGTGTTCACTCAACATAACATTATAGCTGTCCCCAAATGCTCTAGATTTGAGGCTTGTGACAAATGAAATCTTTTAGGGCTTGGATTTTTTTTTTTATGTGTTGCAGAAGTGTAGCTGCTAACATGCTGAAAACAAGGCTGTGCTTGCTTATTGTCTGACAATGGATTACTAGTTTTTAAAACTTTTCATGGGCATAATTTCTTAGATGTTCTTTTTGCTAGGAATGTCTTCTTTCTTCCTCTGTAATAAATTTTATGTGTATGATACATATATAGCCCTTGCTTGATGCTGTCCTGTTAAAGGCTATCATGAAAATAATCTGTAATTCATCTGCTAGAGAGTGTTTTTGCGTGGAGAAATCAAGGTGTAGAAATTATGAATCCGAAGTGAACAGGGATTAGAAATCCTCATTTCTAGGTCCTTCCTTTAACCATTGCATCAGTAATATTGCATTACATCAATAATATTCTCCACTTCTGGCTGGTTTACTTATGAAATAATGCAGCTCTGTGGCTTTCAGTAGTTCTTATCACAACGGATAGTAGCAGGGGTAGAGTCAGAAGTCGTTTTGTTTGTGCTGGATTTGGAACAGGGTAGAAGAAAAGTTAGAGCAATGGGCACTATAAAACATCACAGGTTTTAGGCACTGCACAGGCAAATTAAAGCACCCCCACTCTATAGCTTTAAGATGGCTGCAAAAGGGGTCTGGGCAGAGTGAGTGCGTATAGGAGGGCTGATCATCCCTGTGACCCACACAGAGCTGTTGTGGTGAAGGGGCCCCAGAAACTTCTCTATTGTGTCTTTGGGGTCATTGTTGTGCTTAGTCTTGTTGGGAATATCCAGTCTGTTTCCTTTCCAGTCTGTGGAAGGATTAAACCTACTCAGAGAAACCAGGAGGAAAGCAGGTCCCATAACATGGTATGTAGTGTACACATGGTGCCATAGCCAGCCATCAGGGCTACCACGGGTCCCAAGAGTGTGCTGACAGCACTCCAAGGCAGGCATTACCAAAGCACTCCCGAGAGCTGGCACCCCACATCCATGCCACTGCCATCAGGGTTGGCCTGCAACACCTGCTGGCCACAGGGGAACTTTTGAAAAAGAACGGATGTTGTCAAACATATCTTAGAGCCTTGGTGGGGCTGCGAAGGTGGGCTGAGAGCTTTGGGGCTGGGTTCAAAGCATTGGGTCCCACCAGCCCTGCAAAGTGTGTCCCTGTTGGAACTCTATGAGCCAGGATGCATTTGAAAGTTTTTCTTTTTTTCCCAGAACCACAGGGGGTTAAACCCAATCTGATTGCAATATCAACAGATAAGCTAAAACATGGCCGATTTAGCCCTGAGCCCAACCAGAAAGCTAACACTATCCAGAGGCCCAGGTGCAGGCAACGAGCTTCTTGGACCCTTCCCTCTCTCCTTTTCCCAATCCTCCTCTGTCTATGGGTATTGGGGTTTCTTTTTGCTACTCTCAGTAGACAAATCTAATTAAAGCAATTAAAAACTTAGTAGTGACATTCAGAAAGGTGAAAAATATGTGAGATTGTGACCGAGCTTCTGACTTTTTTAGTGATAATTTTAGAAATCTCCTTGGCTTTATCATAAAAGTTCAGATTCACACATCCAAGTGGCTCTTTGGACATTGAAATGTACTATACACATGGAAATAATTTAATTCAGAAGAATCTGACTGCTGCTACCTGGCCCTTTTTTTGCTTATTTTTAGTCAGTCTATAGAGAATTTAGAAGCCTATTACTATACAGTTAGAAATAATAGACAGGATTGTTCTTCAGTTTTCCTCATGTGCGTTGAGGCATCAATCTAAGCTATGTCCAGGCTTTTTTTTATCTCTTATTTTTTTAACCTGGATTTAAGCCCTGATGATTGTTGCTTTCATACAGCAACATCCTTCAGTGTTGTAACACAGTACATCCTATGGATTACATCCTAAAGAATTTCTGGGTGTTTATTCTTTTTGGGGGCAGGGATCATGAATTTGCAACTCTTCTAGTGAATTTTATATAAACTTGTTAATTAGCTGGACAACTCTCCCGATTTTAGATACATCCAGTAATCGGTCCTGATACAAAACCCCAGATAATGCTTTGAGAATTTGGGCACAGTGTGACTTCAGATGGAAGCATCTGCTACCTCATCTAATCTATAGTGTATTTGTATGTGTGACAGTCAATGGTTACTGAGCTTTGTTTCAGAGCTGGCCTTATTTTGGGGTAATATCTGTAATACCTGGAGATTCAACATATTATTTCAGTACAAAAAGTGTTATATGAAATTACCCAAGTTAATAAGGCCAAATTCTTTTGAAAATGAAGTTTTGTTACTCATGTAACGATCACTAAGAGCAAAAGTCATCTTGTTACAGTCGAATTAACACACTCCAACTTCACATGTCAGAAAGAAAAACACACTGTGCCAATTTGAGTACCTGCCACCTGAAGGCTCTGAGATTTTAGGCCCATTGAATCTTAATCAAAAAGACCTGGGGAACACCTGAGACAAAAGCTAGTTGGCAAATTCATCCCTGCTGTCATTAGGCATTTATTTGTGCCCACGTAACCTGGCCAAGAGAGGGAATACAGGCTGTGGGTGCTGTTGTAGGCAATGCATTCCCATGGAGGAAGCTTGGGGCGACTACTGTGTGTACTTTGTGCCTAAACCAGAGGTGTGAGTTCTCTCACCTAATCTTTATATTTTAATGAGAAAGGAGGGAGTGAGAAGCCCTGAGCAGGGGGCCATGGCTGGCTCCCTCCGGCTGTGAAATGTTTGTGTCCCTGGTGTCTGTCTTCTCACCAGGGGTAGAACGGGTGGAAGGGCCTCTCCTTTTCATTTAAGAAAGGGTTACAGGGCCATGCTGCCGAAAGAGCTGCACCAGGGGCTGAAAGCCCTGAGAGAGGTTTGGGTCAAGTTAGGTTGCTTTGGGAGGGTTTGGATCTCTGAAGATGTTTTGTTTTCATTCCTTGAATTAAAATTTAATTTAAGTAATTGAAATACATAATCCATCTCTGAGGAATGCTGTCTTAATCTTGTCTCTCAGAAGAAAAAGCAGGATTTTCAAATTTTATCTGTTACTGATCAGCTGTATGAGCTTACGCCAGTCCTCTAACCCCTTTGAGCCTTTGTGTCACCTTATCTCATCCTGGCTTTATCTACCCTTACTATGGAGATTTCAAGCAGTTTGTCCTTTGCAACGTGACAGTTCAGTGCTCAACACTAAGGATGCTTGACTGCAGCTGTGGAGCTAAGTTAGTAATACACTTTAAAATAATGAAAAACCATCTTGAAAATCCTCTTGCTTACCTCCCCCACCCCTGAAAAATAAAAAGGAAAGAGCCAGGAGTTTCATTTAGTGTGTTTCAGCATAGTAATTACCCATATAGGTCCAATTACATCTCATATTAAAAAAAAAGTAGAAGCAAATATAAGGAACTGTAACAAAATGACAAAAAGCGAGAGAAGAAAAGTTAGATGGGAGCAGGGTGGAGAGAACAAGAATCCAGCGTTAATAGAGACAAATAACAAATAACTGAAACTCTGAATCCAGGCACCAACGTTTTCATCACCTGGAAACGGTCAGAGCATCACCACTGTGATTTTTGGACATTCATACAGTACGAGGTTCTGTTGAGTGAGCCCTGATTCCCTAGGTCCCCCTGCAATGATTACTTCTTTAAAAGCTTTTAAACTTCAGACTTCACCTTTGTTGTAATATGAAGACTTTTGAAATCTGTGGTTATTTTGGACAATTTTCATTTTCTGGTCTATTCTATTACAAAACAGTCTACGCCCTATTTATTCTATGTCTCCCAAAAACCCACAGTAATTAATTGCTGTAGCGCATGGTTGTGGTGGCCCAATGGCCGGACACGATCAGCTGAGAAAGCAGGGCTGGTTGTGCACCAACTGCGGCACCCGCCCACCACTGACCACAGTAACCTTTTTGGGAAAAGTCACTTCCATCAGCCGGGCCACTACAGGGCAGTGGCCGCAAGGCAGCAAAACACCGCTTGGAATAATTCTTTGCAGATGCCAGGAACCGGAAGTTTCAGGGAGAAAAATGAAAGCCATTCAGTCTTCCAGTGACACAAGCCTTTGATATCACAAAGTCATTTGGACAGAGAGCTCCGAGGTCAAGAAGGCACGTAAAGATTGGTGATTATTGAAATACTATATCAGCAAAGTGTGGCAAGCTATTAAAAGAAACTGTAGCTTTTATGATTGTGTTGCTGGAGCTTCCCCAGGGCTATTTGCATTTGATATTGAGTTAAGCATAACTTATTTAGTCCCAGCATTCCAGAAAACATTTTGATGTCAGCTACTGAAGGAAAGTAAACACATGGAGGAGGAAACACTACTGATCCCAAACAGATAAAAATATTGTAATTTAATTCTGTGAACCCATGCATGTTAGAGCATTAAGAAAGAGGAATTTTTAAAAGGTTGATTGGACTTAAAAGACTTGGTTGATAGAGGTATTTAGTCACTGTGCAGCTGGGGGAGGGAGGATGGACAAACAGAAATGATTTATCACCCAGAGTATATGCTACGCCCCGACAAAGCATGAATGCAGTTTTCTGTAGACAACATTTTCATCTAGAGCAGATTTTATGCACATGTGTGATTCTCATCTAATGCTGTGGACTTGTGTGTATGTTGGGCCAAACTATTTGCTTAGCTGGGCTCTTTGCCCAGTGGATGTTCTGATGGTTGGTGACAGGGATTTTCCTGCCCTGTAGTAAGCCATTAGAAGTCTTTGGGACTGTAATTTAGGAATAGCTCTATTGGTCTGGATTTTTGGTCACTAAGTGAAGAGTTCAAAATCTGATTTAGAGGCTGATAATATCTGCACAGATACTATCTCACAGCTCAGTAGCTCCAGTGCAGGAGTCATGCTTATTTATTTCTGTAAGAAGCTGCCAGTAAATCCATTGGGGAATTCTGCTCATGGGTTCTCTGTGCCCTCAGAATAACACTGCAGACCTGAGGAAATTGCAGGTATAAATGTAAGATCAGGTGTGGTTTTCTTTGATTTGCCAGAAATTACTGCTTTTCTCAGAGTGAGGAAGTGGGAGAGCTGAAACCTCAAAGTCAAGTACGGCTCAGCCCCCATAACACAGGGGAGACACCTCAGCAACAGCTCCTTGCAGAGGGTTTTTCCATGCCGTCTTGACTGTGCTTGGATTCTTAGATTTTTTTTTTTGTTTCTTTAAAGGTGTTTTTAGGTGGGAGGTTAGCACTTAATAGGTTTGTTTAAGTACTGCAGAATAAAGGGTCAAGGATTATAGCAGAACTAGCATAATGTTACAGCTACTATCACTATGCAGATGTTATCTGTCCAGAGATACCATCCAAGATGCTATCCATACTTCCTGCTGCCTTGCTCTGACCAGGTCTATTAATGTCACTTTTTCTGGACCTAGGCAAGATGCCAGCCCTTCCATTTCCTTTTATCTCAACAGAAGACAAGGTATATAAGATTGTGAAGACCAGACTTTGGTGCTTCTCTTGGTTAGCGTAGTTTACAGTTCAGTGACCTCATATTGCTGATAAAGTTTTTCACTCAAAATGTGAAATTCTACATTTCTGTGTTCTGAATAAGAAAGATTTTCAGCATGAGATGTAGAGGAAGAAAACTTCCTCGCCATCCTCTCCTTGCTATGCAATTTTTGTCCTAACATTTTCACTGCAAAGACATTATTCATTACCACAGGAATATCCCAGCTCTGCAGGTTACATATTAATGACCAGTTCTCCCAGACAGAGGATCATATTTCATTTAGAATTGCAAATGTTATGTCTGCTAGTTACCAAACACACCACATAGGATTTAGCAACTAAGACTTTATTTGCATGTTCTCTGTCTAAAACCATACTAGTTAATACAAAGATTTCCCACAGATGTTTGGGTTTTTTTACCTTAATTACTCAGCCTTACATACTTGTCCTAATTCCTGACATGTTTAATAAGATTATTCTGGATTCTAAATTCTCTACTTCGTAATTTGTAAGTTACCACTTCATTGCACTTTTAGACTGTCTTTAACAACTATTAGTCTTTTACTCAGGAATAAAACTACTGCATTTTGCATGTTGTGAAGACAGATTTGAAGCTTTTTGGGACCCATAACTAAAAAAATAAAAGGCTTGTGTTGTTGACTACTTGTCTTGAGGAGAATAATCCGTGGCTTAAAAAAAATAAAGGATAAATGTGCTTTACCTAGAAGCCAGACAGAAAAAAAAATACATTAATTTAGTAGAAGAACCTAAGTTTGAAGGACTAGATGAAGCCAAGTCAGATTTAAGAAGATCAGAACATAAATGCCTTACTGCATCAGGCCAGTCTATTGTGCCCAGTACTGCCTCAGACAATAGGAGATGTCATTTGGTGCGAGCACATGAGCATGCCTACTCTCTGCAATTCATTCCCCTTGTACTCTCTCTGCATCCAGAATTTTCACATTATGGATGCTAGAGGTACATCCCTGCCTCTTTCCTTTAACCTCTGCTTATGACCATGTTGTCCACGTATTTGTCTAATCGTATTTGGAACTGCTGGCTCTATAATCTCCTGTGGCAACAAATTCCAGAGTTTCACTACTCATGGTGCAAAGAAAGAGAAGTCTTGCCTGTTTTAAACTGATCTTCTCATAATTTTAGCAAAAGCTCCCAAATCTGATACAGCAGGATTTGGCAAACACGAGTTCTTCATCCAGTTTGCCTGCTGCTCTTACGATTTTCTAAATGTCTCTCTGGGGGAAGGTATTCTGTAGCAGAATTAGAGATGTTCACCCAGGAGAGTCCATGCACTTTTTCTGCCTTCCAGGGGTGATAATGTGGCCCTGCTTTTCAGCTGTACAAATCACCTTTCTGCTCAGCATTGTTGAAAAGGCTGTTTTAATTGATGTTTGTACCACAGCTGGCCTGGTGGGTGACACGCGGAGCGGAGTGAGGACACTGCCGGCTCCTGCCAGGCTCCCTCCCGGCCCCAGAGTGCCCCAAATCTGCCCCCTGTTCTCCAGGCCAAGCAGAGTCTGGCAGCCAGCCAGGGAAATCTTCTTATGTAGGTGATACTCACTAGGGGAGCATTTGAGGGGTGCATTTTAGTTTTATTTAAAAGCTCTGGTTTCTACTGCCATGGATTTACATGTATAAAAGCCCCACATGTAACACATAGTGATATAGGAGCTTTCCAAATGTTTTCTCAACACTTCTGCTTCTACTCTCCATACTCTTCATTTTGTCTTTCTCTTCTTCCCTCTTCTTTCCACTGGAAGAGGATGATGTCTCTTTGCACAAGACATTAGTGTGTCTGCGCCAGTGTTTGCAAGCAGTATGCAGTAAAACTTTTTAACTGTGATGCAATTCAGTCAAGAAATAACAGACAAAACCCAAAGGCTGAGACCAGCACCAGAGCTAGAGGTTTGATATTAAATACATTGCCACTTTTTCTTTCTAATATTTTCAAGTAGGAAATAAATCTCCTTTCTGTTGAAAGATAGTTCTGCCTTTGAAGATAGAATAACGTTTACATAAATGTTAAGGTCTTCTTTAATGTAGCTTTCATTATCTCCTGTGTTCCTCCTGTCTCTGAAAGACCAAGTGACTGATGTCAAGATCAAGGGAGTCAATCAATGTAGATACACTCCAGGACCCAGATAGGATATAAATCACCCTTACTCCTAACCACAGTAGACACCTAACTGAAGGACAGTTTACATATTCGCTGTCCTTGCGGGGGAGGCTAAATTTCCCAGTCACTTACCTCACGGGAACCCCTCATTCATTAACCAATTGGGGTGCTTAGTATCACCTATCAAATAGGCTAATCAAAGTTTGAGAGAAACCAGCTCTTGACCATTTCTTGCCCTTTGAGCACTCCAGGGCCACCTCTCGCCCCTAGACTTTTATCTAATTAAAGTTAAAGAGGGGAAAATTAATCCATGGAAGAAAATGAGATAACAGCCACCGTAGCAGACCATCCTAGATTCTGGTTTGGCTTTCATCTATTGCTACCTGACAATTAACTCTTCAGCGACACAGGAACCCCATTTTATGGGGGAGCAGGATCTGTCCCTTCACACAACAATGGATGTTATGTCTTCATCTTTCCCCACTCTATGTTGCAGTTCCTCTACTTGTAATGGGTGTGGGTGAATTAAAAAGGTCATCCTTTACTCTCCTTCTCTCAAGCTTGACTTAGTGCTGTTTTCACTTGCAGAATACAAAAGTGAAAACTGTAATTTATTACAGTACTAGCAATTCAAGATGTTTTGCTTGGATCCTGTGCTTGCAATTGGTTACCAACATTCCAGCCTTTCTTGCTTTTGTTGGCTACTAGTTTCTAACCCTCAATTTCATTCTCTAAATCTGTGTTTAAAAAGACATTTCACAGCACGGGGTTGTGGGATTTTTTACCTTGGAAAAAAATTGTGGAGTGTCCCCTTTGTAGATTCACTGCAAATTTTTTTGTACTATTTGTGTTTGGTGTTCTTTTGTTTTAAATTCTTTCCTTTTTCTTGAACCATCTGATTATAATACTTCTGAAGCCCAAAGGATCTTCCTTTATGATCACTTGAATTTTTCAACAGCTGAAACTTCGGCACTGTGAATATCAGAAATAAGTTATCTCTGGCAACACTGCAGTCGTTAGCTGCACAGTGAATGGAGAGACTTACATTTTATGGGGCGCCTGGGAGCCCTGGGCTGAGGCCGTGCAGCAGCGAGCCCAGCTCCTCCGGCAACACCTGCCAGCAGTGAGTCTGGGTGCGTGGGGCAGCTCCAACACGCCGCCCTCGCCGGCATTTTGGGTTGTGGTGCACCGAGCGAGCAACAGCGACAAAGTTGAGTTTTCTTTTCCAAAATACTCTGATAAATTGAAGGCTGGATTTGTATTTCTAGCATCTTTAGCAGGAAGCGTTGGATTATGAAGTCTGTGGGACAGGCACATATGGCCAAAATTAGAAGTGCTGAGGAAATCCCACTTCTAATCTACAGTGTCTCAGTGTTGTACCTTGCACCTTGAGGCACTCCAAGGTGGGTAAGTCAAAGTCACCCCACTTGGACTCCTTTCTAGAGAACGAGGACAGGAGTAATTATTACATATTTACACTACTTTGAAATGGGCACTGTTACTAGTTTGGGTTTTGGTGGTGTGTTATTTTGTTGTATTTTTTCTTTAAGCCTACAAAGCCCATGTGTATCTATAGCACCATAGCCAGCAGTAGATATTAAATATCTTACAAGACTAACTTCAATATTGTCAGTACGCAGTTGCTAGCACTTAATAATGGGCATTCTGTAGCATAGTTAATTACTTGCAAATGGAAGTTGTGAAAGATAGTAGGGTTCAAACCTTTCCATTTAAATGGAAAAGAAGCCCCAAGCAAGCTTCCAAAGCTCTTCCAAACTTTGGGAAAATTTTAGTCCATATCAATGTCTGAACCAATATCTGACCTTTCCTTTAGCTACCCGAACTAATCCATCAGACCTACAATTTAGAACTATGACCTGCAGCTGTTTGGTTGTGGAAGGGACATTGGTAGGATTTTAAAGAGGGTGAAGTGAGGCAGTGAAAATGAGATGTGGTAATCCCCCTGTATTAAAAGGTATTTGGCACAGGGTGGGAAGGAGCTGGGACTTCTGCTTGCTCCCCCCTCCCAGGCAGCAGTTGGGGGACAGAGGCGCTTCCTGGGCTCCTGCCTGCTCCGTGCCCCGCATGGAGGCAGGCAGCAGTGAGGTGTCTGCCCTGTCCCTCCCACAGCCCCACTGCCAGCACAGGGAGCTCACGAGCACCCAGTTAAACTCAGATATCAATTAATACCAGCTGCTTTGCTCTGCAGGGTGGACAGGACCTGCTAGAAACTGGAAAATCTGTAATCAGGGAAATATGCTAGAGAGAACAATTCTGCACTGGTAGGGTGATAAGCTGCAAGTTGTAACAGGTCTTTTCCATCTCTAATTTTTGCATATTTAATTTATATAGGGCACTGAAAACTTAAATTGTAGCAAACTTTGGTCACTATCCACAAGAGACAGATTTGATCCAGTGACCCAAAGGCGAAAGGTTCTGTATTCCATTAGCAACCCCCTACAAATGCAGTCCCTCACTGAGGTTTTTATATCTATAACTACATACAATTAACCTTTACAAGTTACGTGGTAACATTTTCAGTCTCCTAATTCTGAGTCATTTCATAAGCAAAGAGAAACTCGAGTTTGTCTTAGAGATAAAAACAGAACTTCTTCAACATTTCATTGTTAGATATTTAGGAATACAATTATTTTTGAAAGAAGGGGAGAAGGAAAGCAGGTTGGATTGTGACTCAGTGTGTTTTGGAGTGTCTAAAAGGCATTGCCCTAGGACAACACATTAGTCACCACTCCTGCACTTTTCCCACCCTCTCCTGTGACTGACTGCAAGAAAAAAAATCTTCTCTCCCCCTTAATGGCAATTTAACATCTTCTAGTCTATTACCCACTGGAATGTCCCTTGGAATTCCACCCAGGATCCAGAAGTTAAGATAGTCTTGATCTTCATACTAGTGAAACTTGTAAGCAGGATGAAAGTATTTCTGTACATATTTTTTGAGCATGCACAAAAATGTATACAGGCTAAGAAGACATAATGCTATTTAATTTCTATTAAAGGAAAAAATGTGGAAATAACCAAAAATAAGCTACATAAAATAGCAGTTGGAGGTCAGTATTCATGTCAGAGGTGGTCTTGTTCTATTATTTTTCCTTTTTTCCTTTACCTACAAGCCAAACACCACTAAGCCAGAAACCACCAACCAGTACGGTCTCACAGTAACAAGATATTAATAGCCCATGGAAAAATCAACATATAATTTTATATTATGGTACTTACTACAGTCCCTGGTTTGGGCTTTTTTTTTTTTTTTGTTCTGACTTAACTGTAACATGAAAAAAGGCAGTGGAGTGACATGCAAAAATAAGTGCTCTTTTTATTTTGTAATATATTCAAAATATTGTTGGTAATTTATTACAGAAAGCTAGGAATTTTACATACAAATTCTAGTGTTGTTGCTTCTTTTTTGAACAAACCTATCATCCTTTAACACACAGAGAAGTATATAATAATCCTTAGAGTCTATGAAATGACTTTGAGATTGTGACACATCTCGTACCTCCTGAGGGGGCTGTCTGTGGGCCTGCGGTCTCCACAATTTCTTATATAGGCCCACGAGCTCTTTGCTGTTGTTGGTGGTTTTGCATACATAAGTAAACACACAGATATTTTCATTAGATACCAGAGAACACACTTGCATTGCTTGCATGGACCTTTGAGGAAGCGGCCCACATACTTACAGGCAAGTAGGCATCTTCAAAATAGCTTCCGGAGCACTTTTGGTGGTTTTACTTAAACTGACTTCACAGAATTTCGTATACTTTGTAATAGCCAAAGACTTGAACGGGGTTGAAGCATGTCTAATGCTTAATTTGTCCTTCATTTCTGCGTGTGATTTGTTGTTCCCTGCCACGTATTTTACCGTTGTTCCTTCTTGCACAGATTTCCTTTGGCGTCAATGAATTGGAATCGCCTATTGCTACATTTCCTAATGCTTTTTGTATCTCCTAATCCTCATATGTGGGCCCCAATTTCTTTTTTTCTTTTAAAATTATATTGGTCAATGTCTTGATGTCAAAATGCCAAATTCAGCACCAATAAAGGAATTTTCTGGTTAACAACTGGAAAAGGCCTTAATCCGCATTTGACTAACTGGGTCTCCCTGAATGCAAACAGCTTTGCAAACTTTCAGTCTGTGTCTTTCAGCCATTGCCTCTTGGAAGGACTGAAGCTGGTTCCAAAGGGCAAAGTTCTTCCCTGATTTCAGGAGTATTAAAATAGCAGGAAAAAAAACATCAAGCAAAAGAGAAAGAATAGAGAGACAGCTCCTCCAAAAACTCTCCCTCCAGCAATAAAAAGTGAGCTTGAAAGGAAGAATCCACTCAGCAGATGGGATTTAGAGGACAAGAAGTTATACGTATAACACCATTCTCCCAGGCCCGCCAAAAGCTGCTCTCAGCATGCAAAGGTAAAGCTTTAGGTCAGAGCAGAAATGTCAGAACTTTTAAAGAATTCTGGGTACTCCAAATGATGCCGTGGAGCCTGAGGTAAGGGGAACGCTGACTGGGGCTGAATTGCAGGCTTGCTCCTGGGGTTCCTTGGGTCTTAAGGATGCTTTGCTGCTGTTTGTATTCTGATTCTAAGCCGAGATTAGACACTTGGGAAAACAGTGTGTTAATCTACTCCACAGTGACTCGCACTGGTCACCAGACTGGACTGAAGTTCTGCTGAAAAGCTTTAAAACTAGGCAACAATATTGGAAGCAGAGCCAAACCAGCAGTGTTATTTCTAAGGCTGTGGGCTCCGTTCCAAAACTACTGTCTCCTTTACTCAAGCAGCTTAGTCTTCAAAAGAGGTCCATTTAATACTAAAAGTTACCATTATTTGGGGGTCAGTAAATCTTTTAAGTGATAAACCACAAAGTGCCCCATGAATTGATCTACTTCATGTTGTCATGGAGTTTGTCATCTTCTTTTTTTCCACATACCCAAGTATTTCATTCTGCTTTCTTCTCTAAACTTGGAGGATTTGTGTTTCTCCCTCTCCCAAGATAGTTATCGTTGGCCAGTGCATCAAACAACTTCTTCTAGTGAACTCCAGCCACAGAACAAATATACTACCTACCAAACCAAAGGCGCCCCTCTTCAAATCACAGTCTCATTTGGCAGCCAGGTCCTCTCATACCATTATACACGGAGCAAACTATAAATCTTTTGCCTTGGACACTGCTCACTGCCTCAAGCGCGTAAAACTAGCTATTACAACAATTTAAGTAAAATGATCAACTGCTAGAAAGGGACTGTGCTGTAGGTGTAACACATTTCAGAGATAGCTTCATAGAGCTCCATCTTTTATTCTTCAAAATTCAACAGCTTCCCTCTAGCAAACTTGAAGCCCTTTCTTTTTTTGTATCTGCTGATGTCTTTTTTGGTTTTTTTTGGTTGTGTTTTTTTTGTTTGTTTGTTTGGTTGGTTTTTTTGTCCCTTGCTTTTCTTCTTTTTTGCTTTGTTGTTTGTTTTTGGTTCTTTTTTTTTGGTTTGTTTTTTTTCTTTCTTTGCCTGTGTGGTCTATTGCATTCCTTGTGAGCTCACAAACATACCTTACCATTTGCAGGAACCATCACCACAAATGATCCTGTGTAAGGAAGAACCTCACCATTGATGCCTTATGTAAAATGTAGATTTGAAAAAGCCAGATGAAATTCAGATGTATCGAGATGAAAATCTTACTGCATTGTCATAGGACTTTACTACTGTATGGTTTTGTCTTCAGTTTAGCTTAAAAGGATTTCTGGATGCTGTTGAAGATGTGGGGAAGCAGTAACTCCTAACAACTCCTCAGTGTAAACTGCCTGAAGAGATGTACATAGAAAGGTTCTTATTTGCAAATATGGTGTTTTGTCAATGGTGTATTACTGCTATTTTGTAGGGACTATGGACTTACACTGCTGTAATTTGGAAGAATTTGGTTGTGAATGGGATAGACTTTGTCTGTAAATACAACTCCCAAACTCCACCAGAACTACAGGAAACATTACATTAACTGAACTGTCACACAAATACAGCAAAGCTGACACTATTAAGGTAGTGTAATTTCTTGAAGTCCTGCAAATCAGCAAGTGAGCCTGTATCTCCTTTGACAAACTTGACACAATGAAAATAGCTTGTTAGCAGAAATACCTTGCTCGCTTATCTAGGTGGACACTATATTGGCTTCATATTACATCACTGCAAAACTTTACTATGCTGTAGTAGCAGCTCTTTGCATTAAAACAGAAAAAATAATGCTAAAACACCAGGTTGCAATTGAATGTGAAATGTAAACAAAGCAGAGCATCGTGTCGAGGCACGGCGGCTCACCCTCCCTGCTTGCGGGTTCCCTCTGACAGCAGTACGGAGGTACCTGGCCAAAGTGATAGAGGGTAAGCATTTACCCGACCCGTACTGCCATGCTTACGGGGGATCAGGATTAAAACAGGTGCAAAATGAAGAAGATATTAAATATTTCAAATCTAGATTACTAAACCAAAAAGCGATTCTTACTTTTGCTTTGACCACGGGTAGTACATTGTCACACTAGTGGGTGATAGGCAGATTTTAAAGACGTGTTTTAGTATGGCCATTTGAAATACTCTTTAAAAGAAGTATATCATACAATGTACGTACTACAATTATAGCACATATAGAGCAAATGTATTCTAAATCATTGAGACAAATCTTAGCACGATACTTGCTGACATGGGCATAAATAAAAATGTACCTGAAGGTGTTATTACTCCACTTTCATATCCTCACCCCCCTGTGCATGCAATTTAGTAGCACAAAAGTAACTTCAGAGGAGATGTTTTTCAAGTAATCTGGAGCTTCTGGATTTCTGAAAATCAGGCTTCTAAAACGTGGGATTCTTTCCACACGTCCTTCTGGAAAGTTCATTCTTCCTAATTTAAAAACCACCGCAGCAGCAGCAGCAGCCTTATGGGTATGCAGGATAGCCCTTCTGTGTGTCTCTCCTCCTCACAGTTTGTCATTTTTGGACTTGAATAGCGCAGCCTGCTCTTGCCTGACTCCTCAGCATGATTTTTTTCCCTATGCCCAGCCTTTCCAGAATCACACCACAGAAGCCAATATAGTATTCCTTTTTCTGTGGGGTGGGGGAGGTAGGGGGCAAGGGGAATGTTCTCCACAAACTCCACCCTAGTAAGTTTTTCTTGGAGTTCCTCAGGTTTCTTTTAAGTAGAGCTGTCGTCAACGCTTGCTAAGTTACAACACCCTAAAGACTTGGCCAGTGAGTTATAATACACGTTTTCTATAAGTCATGCAAAGACACACGCATGCTGCTTGTAACGCTTACGTCTACCTTCATGCACACACCTAAATACCTACAGGTATATACACAAAATACAAAATGCATCAAAATGTACAGTGGTGAAGGCAATTCTTGTGCAATGCTCTTTTTGAAATTCTTTGGTCAAGAAGCATGTAACTATATGAACTGGTATAAGGGAAGATGGGAGCGTATATGCACACCTGTTAAGTAAGTGGTAAGTAGTGTCATCTAGTGGTTAGCTCAAAGCTAAATGGGACAGGAGCTGTAATTCAGTATATAGTAACAAAATTTTTCATTCTTGCATTGCTGCACTGTGCAACTTAGAGGTAATAATTTTTATTTCTTTGTATCTCATTGATTCAGCTAGAAAACAGAGGGGAAAGTTGGAGAACCACACACTGAAATATCCGAAATCTGTAAAATGTGCTCAGATGAACACTTTCCTTTTTTGCATCCTATCCCATCCAATATGTCCCTCTGATGGCACAGACCTCCGGAAAGCATATTCATAGACCTTCTGCCCACCTTCTTCTATACCGGGTAGCTTGAAAACTACTGTTGCAGGACACTGTCACACTTCCATATAGAAAAGCATATTAATTTACTGTTGAAACTTATCGTAACTGAAGTTCATTCAGTTTCCATAAATGACAGAATAGACAAGTCTTTCTAAGTGTAGTAATTCTTTAGAAGATGGAACTAATTTCATTAAAACCTGGTTCTTATTCTTTCCTCTTCTGACAACATGACCGTTAGAAATTATGTTATCATATAGTCTAAAGTACTCTTTACTATCACTTCTGAATACAGGAAAACATGGCCTTGAGCACTTGATTTCAAGTGAAGGAAGTGGTGGTGTTAAGCACATACTTAAAGCTAAGTGTGTGATTAATTTCTCTGTAGATTTGGGGTTTATAATGTGAATGAATTACTGTAATCTGCCTATCTGCTCTTAAATTTTTCTCTGAAGACTTAAAGCTGTAATTTGCAGGTATTTCTTATATGAAATTCACTGTACGGTGTTAACATAAAAGCTAACTTATTCCTGGATGCAACATTATTGGTATGATTATTTGCTTTGGAATAGTAATTAGTTTCATCCATTTTAGTTTTATCTGTTAAAATTACAGAAACTAAAATCAGCGGAAACGGCTGAATGAAGGGCTAACCATATTAGAACGGAGCAGTTACAAACAGGACTTTTCCAGCTGTCCTTGCTAACAGGCAACTCTAAAATAACAGCAATACGTGGATTAAGTTTCTGCTAACAAAGCTGATTTCTGACCAGAAGGCTAGAGTATTCTTTTTCATCTATTAAGCCCCGAAAGTGACAGTTCTTCTTCATATCCCTAATATTTCCTTTTCAGCTCACCAAGGCCAAAATGTCGTCTTCTCTTGTAAAACAAAAAATCAAAGCCAAATGGTTAAAATGCAAAGTTTTGGTTAAACAAACAGTCAGTATTTCGGTGGTTTTATCTGCAGCCTGCAGAGCAACTAAACAAAGCCAAGATATTGTCCATCTCTTTGACAGACAAAGAGCCTCAGAGGTCCAGAATGACATGCCCGGGGCTGGCACGTGATTAGAGTAATTAAATTAAATAGCAGGAAACATGTTTTCCATATGCCATTGCCTGGCCACACACAAACTGTAACAGTAAATCTTTTATATTACATCAGTTCAGGGAAATGTATAACCATTTTAAAAATGCGTGATGCCCACAAAAATAAAGGGAATATAGTAGCACACTCGCCAGGCTCCCTGGCTTTGGTCATTGGCCTGAAATGCCAAACAAGTTAATTCCTTATTTATTTATTTTTAAAGCTGCAGCTCAAAATGCCCTGAGCATGTGACCATTCAGGAAGCATTACTGAGTTTGCACTGGATGGTAGTGCTGACACTCTGCTTCAGAGGAAAAAAATAAAATCCTTGTAGTAAAGTCAAGAGAAACACCTTGGGTATCTTACAAACTGAGATCCTAACATATTTCTGTCAGTCTTTTGCAATAGTCAGGCCCTCCAAACATGTATTAAATAGGAATTTCTGTTTCAATTCTGTTCTCCACAGCAAAATGAACTCAAATTACTTTGTCTTCTTGACCAGTTGTTAGAAAACACAGCAGGATTATCCATGCCATAATACAGTCAGAATTACTTGTCAGTGGGATCGTCGGTCATCCTTGAATTTACTTGTCAGTGCACTATTAAGATCAACTAGAACACTTGCTAATCTATTTCTGACTCATCTTTCAGTGGTTGATGATGCCAATTTAAATCACTAGTATTTCTGTTTTGGTATGTCTTTGTACAATAGGGAAAAGATTGAAAATCAGTTTGGAAGGAATTGTTAGTCAGTGAGGTCACTGATTTAAATGTCCAGTCCTTGAGATTTTTAGATGACATACAGGAACATTTCCTATAAATGATAAATTCTGAAGACTGCAAAATGCTCTTAACATGGAGAGAGTTAAGTATTTGGGGAAAACCATCCCAGCACATGAAAACCTATCCATGAAAGTAAGTTAAAAACGTATCTCACTGTTTTCTGGTAAAACATACACTGGATAATTTCATAAGCATTTTAGATATTCCATCATCACTTTATCTCCTTGACCCAGAATAGTCTGTTAAGAAACAACAGAAACTTCAGTGCTCCTGACTTCAGGTCCAGCACTGAAGTACAGTACTAAGTTTGATAATAATTGAACAAAATCAAAGTACAAGCTTCTAGCTGGAAAAATAAACATCAATTTATCTTTAAAGTAGTCTAACAAAGATGATAGAACATTGATATTCTTGGCTCATTATTTAGCAGTCATAATATTTCTCAAGCTGTTGAAGTGAGATTCAAGATGTAGTCTGTATGGAGAATGACTTTTTCCTTCCACTCCATTGAATATTTTCTTTGCTAACTAATGTCCATTGATCAGGAAAACTTGTGTTTAACAGCAAGTCTAAAACAGAGGAGACAACAACGTCAGGAAAGTAAAAATAATTCATGTTGGTAGTAGCTGATAGAGGTTTTTTTTTAACAACGTTTCTTTAACTGTCTGAACTCTTCTATTCACTGAACGGATCAGTGCATTTCGACTTAAATTGTTCAGCCTGACCTTTCTATAGAATAGTTTAAAAAGATCAGTTAGAAAGGAAAAGCAGTTAATCCCTTGCCACCATCTTGTCTTCTGAGAACCAAGACAATAGAGAAGGTTCAGGCAGAAATGTGAAGCCTCTGGCTGAAGTAACGTTGTCATCCTCAGGAGGGGACGGAGCTGCTCTCCAAGCCTGGGAGGGCTCTCAAGCCTAACTGCAAGGTGCGCTGTAAGACATTTTACGGCTGGTGCTTTGCCTCCTCTGCCTCCCCTCACCATCACATCCCACAGCAGTGCCGGAGCGAGGACGACAGCTCTCCGTCTGCTCGCCCTGCTCCCCAGCTGGCCTTGGCCTCCAGCCGCTGTCCCTTCCCTGCCAGGAGCCAAGCCCACCACGGGGTGGCCAGCTGCGTGTGAAGCAGCAGTACCTGAAGGCTCACAGCCCTTCCCAAGGGAATCTCTTATGCCTTCTGTTTGCCAGAAATGGGGCAAATCTAGCGAGCTTGGCAAAGGAGCAGGTACACCAGGGACGCTCACATGATGGCCACGGGAGGGAGAAGAGGCTGTGGAAGCTTCTGGTGAGGAGTTCTTTGCTGAAGGGGAGAAACACTGTGGTGGCTTTGGGCATAATTGCTCTTCTGATTTTGCAAAATCTGTTCTCGGAAAGCACCTCAGCCTTTCACCTTCTGGTGCTGCTCCAGCATTACCCATTTCAGGGACACAAGCTACGTGCTGTGCGGAGCCTCCATCCCTGTGAACCACCGCAGCCACTTCAGCGACACAGTGGAGATTTAGCCTATAGAGAGAACTTGGTAGCATTTCTTTGCTATTGTAATGCTGTCGTGTACTTAGACCTATGAAAGCACATGAAATGCAGCCCAGTGGCTTCTGCCAGTGCTAAAAAAAGTAATTCAGTTTTGGCCCCGGTGATGCCCTTGGTGAATTACTCAGACCAAAGGACTTTGACAGTTTTGTTTTTCCTGTTCTTGTCCCTATTCCTTGTTCCAAACACCTGCAGTAAGCCCTGAGGACCTCCACCAGCACAGCACCTCTCAGAAGCTATGCAACACGGGGATCGCGTACAGCAGCAGTAGTGAGCGGCAGCTCTCCATTGCTGATGCAACAGCACTGTGCTGGTGATCTGCGGAGAAGGCAATTGCTGAGGAGTGGGTCTGTTTTTCATAGGGGTCAAGCTGTGAGACAGTTATTTCCTAGCTGCTTCTTTTGCACAGAGCATCTCAGCTGTGTGGTCAGCTGCAGGGCTACAGTCTCCTGGTTTTGTTAGGCCTGAACTGTTGGTTCCATGGATGAAGTTTGTAACACAGAAGAGAAAAAATATGTAGATATTGGTCCTTCTTGACATAATTTACTGTTGCATTTACAGGATTGTGCAGGTTTAATGTAACTAACCTCAGGGGGATTGTCCCCTCCCTTTCTGACTTGCCAAATCCTCCTTCATTTCTAAACCCCCTCACCTAAAAAGTCTTTTTTTTTTTTTCCCTCCTTTTCAATACTTAGCATTCATACTAAAACAGAGGAAAGAAAAAATAGAAAATACCAGCACTACACGAATAATAACTTGCTGTGCATCAAACATTTACTGCCCTGTCTTGTGATTTCCTTAGCTGAAGTAATCAGGCAGAAGAGCAGGTAGACACAGTAGAGCTGATCCTGGTAAGAAGATGTAAAGAACTTCCAAAAATTTTTCTTTTCTAATACACCTAACCCACTCTGAGTACCTGTCTGTAAGTTAATATTCAGCCTTTGGCAATGACACTAAATACGCAGCTGGCAGTGACAGTAAGAAAGAGAACCAAAAACTGAATTCCTTCTGTCATTGACAATTTCACAGCTTCCTTTCAGGCTTAAATGCTCCACTTCACTACGACCTCTAGGACAGGGTGACAAAATCTACGAAGGGTAAATTGTGAAACTGCCGCTCTGTGGTGACCATCTGCAGCTCACTTTTATGACAGCAGCTTCACAAACACTGTGGGTATGGCGTCCCACCAGACTGAACCCACTGCCTCTTCTCTGACTGTGTGCTTCATGTCAACCGATTTCATGGCCTGAAAGCATCTTGGTGGTCAATGGCCATGGGAACCACTTGCCAGTGAAACCGGGCAAGGCTTGAGAGTGCAGCTACTGGATTGCTCACAGAGCTGGACCCAGATGGAGCTGGGAACGAGCATGGGCTTCACTGTGCCAGCTGTGAAACTCCTCCTGGTCAGCTCATCCCTGATGGAGCTTCTTACCAAATTACAGATTCTTGCATGGAAGCAGAACTTCAAAATGAAACCGAGTTCAGGTGCTGTGAGTCTTTTTCTTTCATTAAAAGCTGCAGGGAAAGGGCCAGTGAGGTGAAAGAAAGGATTACTTCTTCTACAGGAGGGTCCAAGCTACTATAATAGTGACATATAATAGTATCTAACTTGAAAGCAGCTGTTTGAAATCCAGCTTCTCGCAGAGCACTGGGGAAAATGCACAGCCTTCTTGGTTAGTGCATTATCCAGCAACATGGATAAGTAACAGTCCTCACGCTCAGTCTCAATTTCTTGCTGCAGGAATGAATGTTGCTCCTGTCCCTTTTTTGCTTGCTGGTCCTGTGCTGCCTGTCTTTGTGTTCTCAGAGCCTGCCTGAGAAGGGATGGAGACTCTCATGAAAAAACTTATTCCCACAGAACGAAGGATAATGCTGCAGGTATTTCAGCTGAAACACTGGCATCCTTAGTGAGGCCCAACCAGCAGAAATGGCCAAATCAGACCTACTGAAGACAGGTGTCCCTGGGCTGAGCTTGTGATGATGGCAGCTGTATTCAGCACTGCCATTTTCATTTTTCTGTCAGAAACACTATCAGAGTAGCTTTGAAGCTCTCTGTACAAAGTCAGTAGCTTCAGAAAACTGAAATCTATGCAGAAACTAATGGGAAAATGTGATGAAAGACCTGTAAAAGTTTAGATAAATGGTGATAACCAGAAGTTCTAGACAGCAAGGAAGAAGTCAAGGGATGTGCTTGTTGGGCTTGGGAGCTTTTGATGACCGAAGGTAAGGTGTCCAAATGGATCAAAATGGGTGAGAAATGAGGGAAACCTGGTCATCGCCTGTCCCTAAGCTGAGTGACAGAGACATGCTCTCTGATGTGCAGTAACTCTTCAACTTGTATTTTCAGTAAAGGAAGATCTAGGAGAGCAAGACTCTGGTCAGCTCTGGTCTCCAGAAGCAGCTGCTCCAGAAGCAGCTGGTCTCGGTTGCTATCCCTCTGCGCACAGGGGGAGAGCATTTCCCAACAGTGTGTCTGCCCTGGGCTTCATCTGCGTCTCTTTGATAGCAGATCTGCTTTAAAAATCTGCAAGCTACCACCTAAAAACTACCATGGTGTCCTTCTTGATGGGAGCAAAAGAAAAAGACTAAGCAAAGAGCTGGAGACTGAATCCGCCACACTTCACTAGCTGCTCCACAGAGAACCTAAGCAAAGCCTTCTTAAGCCCTTGCCATCGCCGCCTTGCTGCAGTCTCATAGCTATAATTTGCACAAGACCCTTTGCTGAGGAAATGCAGGCAGTATGAAGCGAAAGAGCTCCTTGGTCTCCTGGGGATTGAAAGGTCACGGGCCAGAACATGAGAGGAGACAGATTATGCCCTGCTTTCTGCATTACAGCACCTATGTCTCAAAGGCATTCAGGCTGAGCTGCTCTTCCAGGGCATTAAACAACAGACCTTTATGAAGGTTTAGCCAGCAGTACACTGTGGTGTGATTTTTTTCAGCCTCATATAGTAAGGGAAGGAGGAAAATGAAAACTTATGTGTGTGTGTGTGTGTGTGTGTGTGTGTGTGTACATGTGTCTGACAGAGAGACATTCAGAGGTCAAAACAGAATTCTTCCAAAAATTAAGCGTTTAAGGCAGCAGCTTTCCAAGAACACATAATACTCTTCAACGACAATAATAATAAAAGCCTGTGCTGTCCGATACAGGAAATGATAAATTGCCCAATGGTATGAAAGTAGAATCATCTGACTGTCAAAATGTGAAGCGGTAATTATTGGGAACTGGATTTACAGACTTCCGAGTCATGCCAGTCATGTACCCCTGATGAAGGAATTCTGCCCAGTGTTGCCCCAGCGGTCTCCTTACATGGCGCTTTCTCTGAAAAAAGGGACTGGTAACAAAAGTACTGAGGTGCTACACAGTAAGTATCTGAAGGAGGAAAAGCAACCTAAAAAATCTTGGAAGAAAAAATAGAAGCGGTATCAACATTATTCTGTGCAGGTACCAGTGAAATGAAATAATTTTGTCATGTTGCAATGCCACATGGTCGGTCAGACAACTCAGTTCCTGACTTACGTGATAAAGTAAGTCTTATTGCCTTCTGTAACTGAAAATTTACAATAGGAGACACCAACAAAAATAGAAATCTCCTTGGCAATCATTAAGAAAGTAGATTTGGTACTTTCTGAAAAAAGGGATCATTTTCAAATCCAATTGGGAAACAATAATTATTTGTAATTATTCTCATTATTATGCACTTTTGCATAGAATTGGCACTAAAAAAAAGAATTATTTTTCCTGTAGCATAATTTTTAAAGACCATGGTTAGACACTTTAATAGAGATGCACATGCCCTTAAGAGATGACAGAAAGCTGGCTAAATATTCAGATGGTGCATCCCCTCACACAGCCGAACAAAAAATTTTCACAAAACAAATCCAACTATGCAGGCCTCTTCCCCCTCGCTCCATGCAGACAGTCTATGGCTCAGGTCTGATCTCAGAAATCACAGTGCCAGTTTGCATTATGGAGGGGTTGTACTGGGACCGTGCACTTAGAGACTTGAGGAAGGGCAGAAAGGCACAAGGTCAGGGCCTCTCTTGCTGGCTGCATAGTTAAAGGAGACAACTAAGGTAGCCTACAAAACAAAAAAAAAAGGTCAATCGAGCTAGTATACATAAGACTGTGGCTGCAACCTCATTTACGAGGGAGAAGAGGCGGTGGAAGGTTTATGTGGAGGTCTGACATCATTGTTCAAAACTTACATTTCCATCTACCCTGCCCTTCACAGCATTTCTCAAGGCCAAAAATATTGTAATGTGCTACCACCTTGGAAGGACCAAGTGTGCCAAGGGGTACTTGTAACAGCGTATCTTCCAACCACCCGCCCTTGTATTTCAGGGCTGCGTACTGTTAAGAGTCAATACAGTTACTTCAAGGCAGCTACGGAAAGTAAAGTAAAACAAATGCAACAAAGGCTCCACAGCCAGATTCAAAACATCTCATTTAATCAGCTAGTTAAGGCACTGAATCACTTACAAGTAGATGGTCTGGCAAAACAATTCTAAGGAATAAGGCCCCCGTGTAGTCATCAGAGAAAATTAGACTTTGCTGCATGATTTTAAAGTCCTACTCTAGCACCCCTTTAACTCTCAGCAGCTGACAAACTAACCTGGAGGGGGGGGGTGGTGGTGGTGTCTCCAGTAGCTGGGCACAGGTAGGCAGGGAGGTTACCCTGTATGGATGGGCTAGATGAGTTACGGGACCGGAATCACAATAAGCAGAAGGAGTGTGACAGCGAACAGGGACCAGACACCAGGCAGCGCCTGAAGGATGCTGCCTCCCAGTCCTGTCTGTGTGCGTGAGTGAGCGGCCAAGAAACCCAGCTTTGCCACCGGCTATGCAGTTTGGGCTGATTGTATTTTTTGCCTTTAAGTTTAAATCCAAATTAGGCTGAATTAGAAGAGAAAAAACACAAATGCAAAGCACAAAGTCCACCGAATGCAAAGTACTGTGTCTACCAAATAGAGTGGTAAAACTCCACAAAAATCACTGGGATTATTGCTCTAGTGCAGAGAAGATAATTTTATCCAGGCTGCTCTTCTTCTGTTTGCCCAAACAGCAACTCCGTGTATGATGTTCTAAGCTATATTCTTCCACTGAGAAATGAGGCACAGCAGCCCTGCTACCACCCAGATGATGGGAACTGCATAAGGAAATCAGAAACTAAACAAATAAATGAAAAGCAAACAAACATTTCCTAACTGGATAAGTAGGACGTGCTGCTAGTGGGACAGAATACAATAAGGAAATTAACTTGGCTTAGCTAATTTTGGCTGCAAATTGTGAAGTGTTCATAAGGGGGAGAAATAAGTAAACATTTTTAGATTGGTGCTTGGGACTAATGTTCATAGATTTTTACCTCAGAATGCCAGTGAAGATAAAAACAGGGTAGAATTGGCTTAAGTAACATGGAGCAAGTCTTAGCGATCCCAGTGATAATGAAGATGGCATGAAGACAGTGCACAAATGAATGGCTGAATAGGAAGGATGAGTGGTGGTAGTGTCCGGAGTGCTCCTGCTTTGCTGAGGCATTCAGCTTTTAATCCTGTTTTCTTAATGCCAGAAGATGAAAACAGGTTAACGTTACTGTATCTACATTCCAGTAATGTGTGCCTGTCTTGGGTATGTAAGTGTTATGAAGCATTTTCCCTCATTTAGTAGTAATTACTTCTAAATTGGCGGCTATATAGACTTTAATTTTTGGACAACAGGACAGAATAAGTATCTGTTGTTCAAAAAAAAAAAAGAGGTGTACATGATTCCTGGAAAAAGATAAGGCCAGTGAAATGTATTAAATTATGATTATTTTCTTCATTAGTGGTGCTTTGATGCACGGTAAACAAATAATTTAGAAAAAATCTAGGTGTAGCCTCCAAAACAGGGATATTGTAAATTGAAAACATTTATGGCTGCTCTTCTAATTCCAACATGAATATTTAAACAAAAGGCATCTCAATTAAACCCCTGTTGAAAGCGTGATTTACTTATAGACACGAGATTTTAAATACATAATAAACAATAGGGCAAGCAGTATAGTGTTCTACTGTTAATGCTAGTTTTAAGCTAAAACTTGAATTTTTATCTAATTTTTTGGTGTGTATTACTGACGAAACATTACTTTGCTATGATATCAGTGAAAATAATTGAATTTGATTTATGGAAATATTTATTCTTACATACTTATGTTGTTGAAAGCATTTGATTTTAGTTAAACTTACACCAGAATCAAACCTGTTAAGAGCCTTTTCAATTTCAATGAACAGTCTGAAGAGATAGAATGCAGCCATCTTCTGAATTCCTTAGGCAGTAATAATTCATGCACTGTAGCAACAGGGACCGTTAGGCAGTACAAACTACTTCTCTCTGTAGATGTGACGTGAAGTTCAGGAAATGTCACAATGCATTTAACATCTTCAAGGAAGTGTTTAGGTGTTTCTGCAAGTAGGACTTCACTGTCTCACGCAATTGCTTTAAAGTCTGCAAAGTTCATGGATTCCCTCCTCCCAACACCTTTACAGCTGGACTCTGGTTTTGCTATGCTCTTGAGGTCAGTATGAGCTCAATTTCAGATCTAAGGTTCTAGGCAGGTTTTAGAAATGGCATGGAAATTATTTCAGTTTATCTGAATTTCAGATAATTAGGAGCCAAGAAACTGGGATTCACCTTTGTCTTTCCTATATGGTACAATGTATGATCACATGGTCAAGACAGATGCCACGATGAGAAAACGAGCATGCATCAGTACTATTCCACATTGACTAAAACTTATAATGGCTGATGTAGGATAAAACACGAGACTAAAAAAAGACTTTGTGTAATTATTGTAAAAATAGTGTAATAAAAACCTCGCTTCTGAAAGTTTGAGTTGTTTCAACAATGTGTAGCAAGCATACTTGGCTATACAAAGCAAAAGCACAACTAAGTTCTCAAATTTACACAAAGTCAGATATCTGAAAGGGGATCTTTTAAAAAAAAACTTTATTTGAGAAAGGAAGAGACTTATATCAGAAGGCAAAAAAAGGGAACATACAAACAGAATATATTTACAACACAAAACAAGAGATCACCTCTAAGGGTGTAAATTATAATAAATACAGTAGATTTAAAATGTAAGAGACAATAATCAAATAGAAATGTGGTTGTTTAAACCCAGTTTTCCTTTTCACTGGTTCAAGGTATTTTCTCTATTTGACTTTTATCCAAATTTGAACGATTCTGAAATTAAAGTCGACTACTGTATTGGGGTTTCTCATCTGAATGACATTATAAAAATATCTTTTGTCTTTTGTGAATACATGTCTTTGAAGCGATATTGTACAAAAGTCTTCTCAATCACAAGTTTCTCCCCAAAGAAAATGTATTTTAAAAGATGCACTATCCCTTTTTGTTGAGGCTGAAGTTAGATTTCAAAGAAAATAAAAATCATACAGAACGGGAAAAACATATAATTTCTTTTTTATATGCTTCATTTCTTGAATGCGAATGTGATTTTTTTTAATCCACAATGGAGGAAGATTTCTGTTCAAATATGAAGCACACATAACAATCACCTGTGCTTAATAAATCTTTCCTATCTAAGAAGGCCTTTCGTATTAACAGCAACTATTTAGTATTTAGTCATTTGTTTGGAGACCTAGGAAAAAGGATAATGTATCTTTAGAAGTTGCAACATTTTATCAGAGATTCAATATATTAGAACATAATGTAAACAACACATGCTACTAACATCTTTCAGAACAATTTCTATATTTGGCAAAACAGCTATCTCTTTTGAAACAAGATACTGCACCTTAAACTACCTCAGCTTTAGAAATATAAATATTTTTAATAGAAAAAAAAACCTGACAAGGATTCCAGGTCAGTTTGGGATTATCCATATTAAAGGGGATCTTAATACAATGAATCTTTAACTAGCTTAACAAAAGTAAACCTATAAAACAAGGTAAACATATCAAAAGGGAATACGAAGGAAATGTTTCACTGGAAAGCTTCCTTAACAATTTCCCTACTCGCTTTGTTATTTTCTTTGACAATAAATCAATTCATAGAGTGCCTTTAAAAACAGAGGGAGCGCTGCCCAGTCCCCCCCCACCCCGCATTCCTCAGCACATGAATCACTTGGGCTTCCTGTTTCCACAAGGCATTTCCTGCCCCCCCCCCTCTCAAAATCACTTTTCTGCAGGAGAACAGCGGGGA
>Ga0065711_1002467_pt1 | contig 37374 bp, 13 predicted proteins | sample Hoacrofraction12_FD_59098 | JGI IMG/M metagenome (GOLD analysis project Ga0065711, IMG submission 59098) | Hoatzin crop microbial communities from Cojedes, Venezuela - Epithelial fraction 12 v2 (version 2) | ecosystem: Host-associated > Birds > Digestive system > Esophagus > Crop | place...
CCTGCCCCCCCCCCCGATTTTTACCTACTCCTACCCAACCAATTTTTGCAACTTCAGATGGCCTTGTGAGTAAGTGGAGTGTAATGACTTGTTTGGTCAGCAGTGAGCACTTGCAAAATCTCCATTCCATGAATTATGTAAACAAAAGACCTGTAGACCCAGCATGATTCTAATGACGAAGCTCTAATTTTAAAAGTTTTAAATTAGCACTATGTACCGTGTTTGTAGTTTCATAACATATACTGCTGAGTAATCCTATAGGCCAAAATAGAATCTGTCACGATAGGGTCAGTACATTTCTGTGGAGTGAAGGGGCCTTACTGCATTGGTCTGGTTTAAGCCCTTTGGCTGTAGCAGGAGGTCTCCATCTGCTCCGGACCTGAAAAATCATATGCAGAAGACAGTGTGATTTTTTGGGGGGACGGAGGGGTTCTTTTTTGTTTGGTTTGGTTGTTTTAGGGGGTGTGTTGCCTTGTTTCTGATAAGAAGAGAGTCACCAGGGTAGAATAAGTAAAAGATAATGTGTGATTAACTTTTTAAAAAGTATTAATGATTTCGGAACTAAATCCAGTCTGTATGTCTCTAATACACGTTCCCTGTTTAAATAGCCTATGTTAAAGCCGAAGACATCTTAGGTGAATGAAGAAGTTGCCCTCCTTACAATTGCAACTGTGAGGAAAGTGACTCCACAGTGCTGTCTCTGTTATGATGTGTTTCACTTTGTGAGGAAGATTGAGACCCGTTAATATATGAATATAGTTTTCATATATGGAGGAACGCTGTGAAAATGTGAATTATGGCACCTGTAAAACTTCAGTGATAGTATTTTCTTGTAGAAAATATAGGCCATGTTGCCATTAACACAGAAAAATAATCTCAAAAATAATGAAATTAAAAAATAATCTAAGTTCTGTTTTTATTTACCTTCAGGTAAAGCTTTATACGTATTGAAGTGTTATTTTCAGTACTTTTCCTACATCCTTGAGAACTAGAGTCTCTTGATTTTAACATGTGGAATTCACACATCTACTTGGAACCACAGTTTTAAGAAAAATACCAGCTATCATGAGACTCCTCATAAAACTGTAAAAGTTGGCACTGGTGTATATCCTAGCTGCTAAGTGTTATAAATTGATTTTTTTTGTTGTTGTTTTTTATTTCTTAGTTTTCTGAAATGGATTTTATGTTTCATCTGCATGTATTGGGGAAAAACGATCAATCTTGCTGAAATTTTACGGAGGAGTATTTCATTAGGAAGCAAAGAGTTTAGCTTTGCATAAACCAGTTGGAATTCCCCAAAGCTGAAAGACATGGATGCTTTCTGTAATAAAGCCTCTGAACGATGGGGAATTCCTTAGCAGCTGATAAAGAAATGATTTGCAGTACTACCTAGTGCTGCACCAATACTCAAGTTCAGTGAGTGTTTAGCGTATTTTATGGATAAAGCTATTGCTGTTCACTGTTGTGCTCGCTTAAATGAGCACAGTTGTCGAAGCAGACGAAAGGTCATTGTGAATACCCTTACGGAAGGCGCTGGTGGCCATCCACAAGTGCCCAACGTTTGGCTGCATTGGGTCCCAGGGTCTCTTAGACCCACCTGGACTGCCCCTCTGTAGACACCAGCTGGAACACAGCAGCTCTGCCAGGTCAGGCCAAAGGCTTGTGGAGCCCTGTGTGTCGTCGCCAGCAGCTCTAAGCGCGTGCCTGTGTACAGTGTTCTCCCCTGTGCTCTTCCAGCCATCCGCAGACTTTGGCTCAGGGACTTCTTGAGCTAAATGTGGTTTCTGTGTGTTTATTAACCCTCAAGAAGTTTGTGTCCCTTGAGCGCATCGTGGCTTCCCTGCGCGAGCCTTTTAGCACCCATAATATCCTCCGACGGTACATTTCATCTGTGTTCCCTAATGTGAAAAGAATATGTTTGGAAATAGTGTTCTCTTGTTAGTAAGCAAAAATTTTGAGGGGATTGGTATGTTTTTGAGCTGAGATTTGCTGTTGTGGCCGATGGTGGCAGACAAAGGTGTTTGTTTTGCAAGAGGAAAAAGGAATCAAATGGCATTTTTATTATCCATCAGGACTGGTGAATCTCCTGGCTATACTTTTGATGCTAGTGGTACTGTTTTGGCATTATTTTCAGTCTTGTTTCTGCTCCTCAGAACAAATGAATAAGAAACAATTTCCCAGTCTCTTCAGTTAACACCCTTCTGCCCCCAAAAAGGAATGCATTCTGTGCAATACAGTATGTGGTACTTTAATAATGTATAAATCAAGTTGGACAGAAGCTGCCTGTCAGTTTTATTAACTTTGACCTTTTCTCCCATTATAAGGATGGTTTGGTAAATATTTAATGGCCCTTATAGATTTTGACGGTTGGATCTGCATTCCTGGGAGCAATGGTAGATTATAAAGAAGTACTTGTAATTAATAAAACTAGCTTAATCACTGGGAGTAAGTCTTCAAGGATAGAATTGTTTTTTAGAATATATTTATTTTTAATTCCTATTTTTTTTTATGCCTGACCACTAAATGTCAGACTAGACAGGAGGTTATGAAATGTTTTTAAAAGGTTGCATTTAAAATTCATCTGTGATTAGCACCTGTGATTACGTCTGCCTTTGAGCAAGCATCCAGACAATGTTATTTACTTGAAATACCTGTCAGTATCATTCTGCACAGTGAATATCAGTGAATGGTGTCAACAGCACAAAATGGCTGAAGGAGGGCTGCTTGTAATAGGATGCAAGAAAAAAAAGAAAAGGAAAAGTGTGTTGCTGGAGTCAGAGGGGTCTTCTGCCAGAGCTGTTTTTGCCTTTAATTCCCTGCATATTGCACTCACTGCAAATCCTGGTAGTGAAGATTGAAAACTAAGCCCCTGACACTTTGAAACATTGCCTTTCAAACACGTACTGTCCATTGTGCTCATTGATTTTTTTTTTTTCATTTCAGAAATCTGTTGGAGAAAACAAATTTGAGCAAAATTCATTGGTGTAAGCGGAGCTGTTGGGGCAATGCAATCCCCCCTCCCTGGCAGAGCACGATTCTCTTCCCATTAGGGATGCGATGCGTCTTCATGTTGTGCCAGGGCTCAGATCACGTGGCAAAGCAGCCAAGTAAATCAGGAGCCTGTTAAAAAGCCTTATGGATGCTCTGAGCATTGACATTTGAGCCAAATTAGCTCACGGGATAACTTCACTCATTTTAATAACCATTTTCAAGTAGATCACGTTACCAAGCTTTGTTTCCCTCATTTTCAGCCAGTACCCTGCAGAATAGCTTTGCCTAAGACCACTTTATTTTCTGAAAAGTTGTAAGTCATATTTTTCTAACTGTAACCTTTTATTAGATGCGGACCATGGGGTTAGAGTTGTTAATGTGTTAAACAGTTCACCTTTTTCAGAACAAATCTTTAGTTAATTTAATGAACACATTGATGTGGGGACTAGAATGATGTACGAAATTGCATTTGTCTGATAAGGAATCTTTCCCCGCCCTTCAGAAATGGGAAACTAAGGATGTAAATTGAAAATGTTTAGAGGTGAGCTTGTAACCTGTTGCACTTGAAGCTGGTTTTAGGACAGACACAGCACTGTAGCTGTTCTTAAATCTGCAAGCAGTGGGAATGTGCTCAAAATCTTGCAGATTCATGTTGTGTCCTTCATAAATTTGTCTTTCATTGGCAAGTGAAATAAAAGGTTAGAGGAGGAAGCTACTGAATGTGAATCTTTCTGCGGTGCTATGGAGATGTGCTAGCAGGTATTTTAAAGGCTAGATTTTTCTTTACAGTGGTAGAAGCTTCTTTGTGAATGTTTTGTGTTTTTGTGTTTAAGAAAAAAAAGGTAAGTGTTATTTCTAAAAAGCTGGTTTATATAGTGAAAGGGTTGCATCTTGCTTCCTCTTATCTTCTCCCAAAAAGTAAGAATGCTTGATCCCTTGAGAGGAGAAACAGTCTTAACATACAAAAGCAAGCCCAAATTTCAGGAGAGTTAGGACTTGAGAGGAAGTCTTTGATTCATCATCTTATTTGCCCTATTGCCTTGTAATACCTATTTCACAGCAGACTTTTTTAATATGCTTTTGTTCATATCGTCTTCCATCCAAGCGATATATATCAAATACCATACATTAATTTACTGACCAGCTGTAATTTGAATCAGGTGGTACAGATAATAGAGGTCTGACATAGACAGAGTACTGCAGTGGAGTGTATTTTAATATATATGTTTTTTATTACCCAGTTACAGTACCATGCGGGGCTAGCATCTGGCCTTTTGAATCAGCAGTCTTTGAAACGTTCGGCCAACCAGATGGGAGTATCTGCAAAACGCAGGCCAAAAGCCCAGCCAACAACTCTCGTCTTACCTCCTCAGTAAGTAATGGAATATTTTGAAGAGTTTTGCGGAATTTTTTTAAAACTTTTGATTGTAATTATCGTCACAGCAGCTGTGTGCTTACGTTTTTGTTTCGTACAAGATGAATTGTTCTTGTTGGATGGGTGGGGTACCCTGTGGAAACAGTATTTTATTTCTTCTGTGTGTAGAGGCACTGTGGCAACAGAAAAGTTGCAAGGATTCTTCTTTGTAGCAGGTCATAAAAGTTTTTGCAGCACAAGTTGTCATTGAGGAATGATGTTCCCCTGATTAGTATGACTTGGAGCTTCAAGTAGGACTTTTCTGAAGGTCCTAAAAGGCTGAAGCCAGAAAGTCTTTGGTGCGAGTACTTTCTCGACAAACGTCTGTTCTGAGTCCATCTGTTCACCATATGTTAATTCTGCATTGGATCTAAACCTCTTTTACAGGTGACAAGCAATTATGAGGACACTTAGAAACTGTTTGAGGACATAGAGTATCAACACTTTAGGCAGTCTGTGTACTGATGCCAAAACCACAGAGATGTCCACGACTAAGCTTATAAATGAATAAACTGCTTAAAATATTTAGTTACATATAAGAAAATGATTATTGTGTAGAAAATGAAGTGCTAAGCAATTATTCATTGTGCTGAGCATTCTTGTAGTTTGTGGAAACTGCCTGCGTTTTTTCACAGAACAAGAGTCACTGATGTATAAACACTGTGCTACTAAAAATTTCATTCATGTAATAATGAAAGTCCCTGTTGTCACCGGAGTCCACAGGCCTAAGTTGAGGAAGGAATCAAAGGAAGTTTAGAGTTTTTTCCTTCTATGAAGTGAGAAAAAAATCAAGAGTCAACAGAGATTTCCCCTTGTATATTGACTTTAAAGGGCTGCTAATTCAAGAATCCATGAAATGTTCCATTGTTTTACCGATACATCAGATGGAGAAGAACGGTTAGAGGGGCAGCTCTAGCAGAACTACAGATTTGAAAACCAGATGTTGTTTCTCTTACATCTCTGAAAGAAAGGGGTATATTGTGACAAACTGACTAATTAGTTTTCTTCCTTTGGAGTATCAGGTTTATCTGTAGCCTAAAATGGACTTCTCCAAGAAGTCTGTAAACCTGAGTACTGTGCTGCCGGTTGTCACGGTTTTTATTCAGGGGTCTTAAAGTATTTTGGTGGATTTTGGTTTTTTTTCTTAATCATGGCTTCCTCACTAGAAATATGTATAGTGACAGAGAAAGAGGTAGCTTCTATTTTTGCCTAGAAAAGTCTGTACTTAAACTGTTGCAGCTGTATAAATCTTAATATGAGGTACAGAATATACACATTTAAAGGTATTATATGTCTTTATACACAGGTGATTTTTCCTTCAGTGGTGTGTTTACCTAGAATTTGCAGTTAGAATGACATTTTAGCGTGATAACTAAACTTTAGGTAGGAGTTGAATTATGTTTCAGTATCTTATTACCACTTCCAGCATTGTTCACAGGGAAAATACATTTATGCTGAGCTGGCCCTTTATCTGTCACTGGTTTCCTCCTCTCTGGCTTTGCTTTGACCTTTCCATATTTGTCCTTATTTGCTATCTTGGTTTGTCTTAAGAAGAGAATAATAGTTATATTAAGTCAAATCAAATACCTGTTGAGCTCAATATCATGTCTCCAACACAGGGCAGAAGTGGATTATGAAAAGACTTATGAAAACAGGCTTACAAGAAGTATTAAAAAAGAAAAAGTATGGCAAATAGATTTTAATATCTTGATTTTTGCTGTAGTTTCATGCAAATAATGATGAATCATGCTGTGATTTTTTTTTTTTCTTTTCATTCTCTCTAAAATGCAAAAGAAGAAAAAAATAGGTGCAAAACTACTTTCTCCTTGAAAGGGCATACTGCATCCTCATTTTCCCATGGCAATTTAGGGAAATTTTTTAATTTTAGCTTTATTGATTAGTCAAAAAAGACTATTTCTTTCTCTTTTCTTGTTTTGATGTATGCTATTAAAACTGAGTTCAGTGACAAGTCTTTAGGCTGAGTAACAATGCTATGAGTCAGGTATATATTAAATGTTGTGCAGAGCAACTATATTATCCAAAGCTTTTCTTAAACCTAAGTAGTTAAAAGTGACTATGTGCCAAAATGTCATTTTAGGATAGTAGATTGAAGCAAATTGCAACACTGCAGTAATGCTTTTCAGCCAGGGAAGAAATGCAGGAAACACTGTTGCTCAGGAGGTAACATAGTGATGATTTGGACAAAGAATCTTATAAAAATTTTTGTGTTTTTATGCAGATTTTGCATATAGGTAGTTTGATATGAAACATTTCTTAATATGAGTTACAGGTGGCATTTGTGAACATGTTACTGATCTATTTATTTATGTTCCTGTTCCTTGAAGAAACTGCATGGGTAACTTTTGCTTTTGCATTCCTAATGGCAATGGTGCAAGCTGGGCCATTGCCTTGCTAATCCATGTCTTTGATCTCTAATGCTATGGTGAAACTTGAGTTTTATTCCACAGACTGAACATATCCAGACGGTGTCTCATGAAAAGTGTGGTGATACGAAACTTGATTCTTTTGCTCTGTTAACTCATTGTTTGCTTGAACCCTTAGTCTCTCTCCCTGCTATGCTTTTTCTTCTCCTTTCCTCTCCAAAATGGCTTAAAAAAAAAAAAAGCCAAAAAAAACAAACAACCCCAAACACAGAACCAAAACAACCCCAAACCTCAGCCTGTCTTGGAGGCTCAGCCGTGTCTTCCTACCTTATGCTCCCAGAAGTAGCTGGAGAAAGGGTTTTGCTATGGCCAAGCTGATTCTTGGTGGCCCGCTCCTTTGTCCCTTGCCAGCCTTAGTCCATCTTTTGATGTGCTCTGGTTTGGAAGTGAGAAGCTCTGGTGTTTCAGTAGTAGATATCTGAAAGAGCAGCAGCAATTTTGAATCAAAAAAGTATTTTTAAAAATGGAAGGTCTCTGACCTATGCAACCACTACCAGAAAAATTTTCCATTTTCTCACTCTTTTTGTTATCTGAGAGCTTCTAAGGGAGCCAAACAGTTTTGAAGAGAGGCCCTTTGGTGTTCAGTTTTGCTTTTCAGTTTTGGTTTTCACTGGCTCTGAAAGTGCAGACAGGAATACTAGATTGATGTGCATCTCATTTCTAGCCAATGCATCTATATGAGAAGATGACTAACTGCTGGCTTTTTTCTCTCCCTGCTCTGTCCCTCCTTCTGTCTTCTATTAACAAGACATCTCCCTGTACTCGCTAATAGATGCGTTCCCTCACATGCTTCTCATCTGGCTGCTGGTTCCTTCCTTCTGTTAAGGAGTCTCAAAGCAGTGTTTGCTGACGTGCTGAAAGCTGTCAGCTCCTTCGAAGTAACTAGGAAAGCATATACATGCAACCCTTCTGAAAACCAGGACAGCTTCCTCTGGTTTGAAATAAATAAGATAAGAAATTATGGCTCTTAGATTTTTCTTTCCTCTTGAAATGTAGTAATTGACACAGTTAATTAATCTTATATTATTTTGCTTGGCATCACATCTCAAAAGCAAATTCCCAGTTCTGAGGTTGTCTTCATGACCCTGTGGGAGCAGAATGCCGCACCCCAAAGGGTCTGGGGTGGGGAGCACCCTGCTGAGAGCCCAACAGACTCAGATATGTTGCTGTCTAGCTGGAAAATGACAGCAGTGAGTCACTGAGAGGTGAGGAGGAAGAAAAGAAAGCCAAAGCACAGGATGTTGGCTCTATTCTTGCAGTTGTGTTCATTGGCACACACAAGAGGGTCAGTTAGCTTTAATGGGAATTTTTAGGGGTCTCAGCTGAAAACCTTGTGACTTCGATAGCTCTGTTATGTGGAGGCTTTCTCAGTGCTCCCAGATTAATAATCTGTCTTCTCTGTTTGGAAGGAAATTGCCAGAACAAGAACTTGCTCACCACGAAAGGTACTGAGACTCTTGCCCTGTGTGGTGCCTTTTAAGGTCATTTGTTGTGACACTTGTGGTTTGGGGGAAACAGGCACACTATAAACAATAAACAAGTGGAAGTATGGTTCTTGTTTGACAACTTCAGGCTTAATGGACAGAGAGGCTGGAGTAAAAGAGAGTCCAATTTTTTGTTTTAGGGCTCTTCAGCTTGTCTTGTAAATCTCTTGTAGTCTGATTTATGCCCTAACTTGACACTGAAAACATGGTAATAGATTGAGTAAAAATCTCTATAGCTAGGAGCCGACCAACAAAATTACTTTTCCTTTATTAAAAAAAAAAAAGAAAAATAAGATGGTGCTGCCCATGGTATTGTTCTAGATAAGTGAACAACAAAAAGCTGTAAAGATAACTTCTCTTAGGGGATAATAAGGACTTGGGGATAGACTGCTGGGCAGACTCAAGAGGGCCAGGTTGTCTCTGCCGCTTGTTCTGGGTGAGATGGAAGAGGTCTCTATTCCGCTCTCTACACCTCGGAATCCATCTGGATTCTTCTAGAGAACATGGATAAATTCAAAAGAAGTGCATACTTGCTCCATCCTTTGGAGCTACATAAGCAAAAGATGCTCTTTAGTGAGAGGTCTCCTTTAAAAAGTTAATTTACTGGCTCAGCAGGTATCCGTTCATCTGGATTTGAAAAACAAATTTACAGATATCCCAAACTATGTGTTTGTTGATGCTTGATTTGATACCAGCAGAGTCAAAGTGTTGTTTTTTCATAGTATTAATGCCCTATCAGTTTTAATGGTTCTGTCATAGAAGTAGTACTGTGAGATTCTATTGTATTTGTTCAAGAGCTTTCTTCAGGACACACAAATGGAGTCTTGAGGAAGGAATTTAGTTTAAAATAGTCAGTGATGTAGTATCCAAAAAAAAGTTGCTATTTTTAACAGTTAACTGAAAGGTATGTGTATATATATACACTACACAGTCATCAGATGTGCCAGAATAAATTATCTGGAACTTAACTTGTGTAATTTATTACTTTTACATTAAGAAAAATTCTGATGAGCCCTTTGCCAAGAGTTTTTGCAGGAAAGGGTTTTTTCAGCATTTTGTTTTATAAACAGCATCTAATTGCTTCCTAGGTTCAGGGATTTTTATAATGAAAGGAAGAGACAGATTATTGTAATGATAATGACAAAGCGTGCTTAAACCAGTAAATGTTCATAGGTTTTGTATTTTTAAGATCATGTGTTTAAATTAGGCTTCTATAGTCTGACCTTGCTGTGTTACAGAGGTGTGAAATCCCAGCCGGGGGTTCATACTTTGACACCAAGAATCCAGTGCACCAGTGAAGTGTGACACCTGGTGCGTAGGCTGCGGGGACCGTGGGGATTTAACATGCAAGTGTTGTGATTGCAATAATCCCATTCAGTGTTACCAGCTGTACTCGAACGTTTGGGCTTCTTAGAAGTATTCAAGAGTAAAAGAGCAAAGTGTGTGGCTGTATTTCCCGTGTCGAGAAAAGTCATCGGAAGTTCTTTGTGCAGTTCTAAAACTCTTCTTTCCCCCTACTGGCAAAGCTGCATGAAGTATCAATATTCATTAAATACCACAGAGATGATAATGTAATAAAGCAATAATCCTCAGGCCCACATCTATACTTCTCTCCAGAAGAGTTAAGGTTGAGAATATAATTAAAGATTAAAACTCTGTTTGCATTCTGGAACATGGAGATATCTTTTTGTACATGATGGGGAATTGTATTAATAAGGAAGAGATCAGTTTCCAATAACTTTCAATACTAGGAGCTCATTTAATATCCCTGTTCATGTTTGAAGTTTCTCACGGTATCCCTTTAGCTTGACTTTAGCAAGACAGTGCGACAGGAACTGAAGAAGAACATGTGGCTGAAATACATGACCCTTTTGCTCTGCAAATTAATCCCTTTTTATATGAAGAAAAAAGATGAAAAATTAGTTGTAAGACCATAATATTTACGTGAATAGGTTTAATTACTTTTCAGCCATGTACCATGTAGATCAAACATTAATTTTAGTATTTAGTATCTTGTGCACAGTTTGGATCACATCATTGTACTGTTTTCTTTTTAGTAAATTGATGAACAGCTGTTCTGCAGATGTTTAAGGAAGCTGTTTTAGTGTAAGTTGCAGTGTATTGCTGTACAGTGAGATTGCATTTATCGTTAACTGTATATCCTTATACTGATTTTAGTGTGCTCAGAGTTTACATGCACATCTTGCAGGATCTGTTGACACTCAAGTCTCTAATATTTTACCTGGTTCAACTACATAGAAAGTCTCTTTAAAACTTTGTATATTGTGTTCCATGAGCTTGGTAAATAACTCTTACTTTCTCTTAAAGAATCTTAGACAATTGATTCTTTGCTCTTTTATTTACTTTTTTTATGTGCCCACGTGTATGGTTTTGTTGTATGTGGTCAAGCTTTGTTAAATACAGCTTTTTTCTTGCTTTTTACTAAGATCTGTAATTTTGCACAGAAGGTCCAAAATACTGGCTTTCCCCCCTCAAGTGTTGGTATTTTAGCTACCAAAGCTGAGCTAGCTAGGCAGGGTACTAGTTCTTCGTAGTCTCTGGTGAAAAGGATTGTGCTTAATAAACATGTGCGTTTGTGAGCATTTGTCCATTCCCTAGAGGAAAATCTATTTCAATTATGAAATCTATGCTGTGCATTTCAGGGGTTAGTATTCCATTCTTTTATAAATATAGTGGTAGTGGAGTATGTTGTAACGATGCTGTTGCATGGTAGGCATTCCCCTAAAATTTTTCAAAGCAATGCAAGTAGTGTGTAAGTAGTATTTGGTTTCTTTAAAGGAAGACTGTAGAATAACATGAACCTATTCAAACTGTCACCTACAGCACTGCTTCAGAGACTAACAACATCCCCAAGTGAATTTTTCAAACCATGTAGAAGATGATAGAGAATAATGGGCCAACAGGAAACCGCTATTTTGACAGCTTTGTTACAGGAGGAGAAGTGCTGAGAAATTCAGATCGTAATGAATTTTAGCAGCTATTGAAAATACAATAGTTTTAAGTTATGTTAAGATACAGACATGTTTTGGTTTGTTTTGGATTTTTCATCAGGTTTCCCTTCTGCCTACCAAGCAGAGATGACAACAGTTGCTTTTAGACAAGTTGTTTTGGGGAAATAGGACTGGACCCTGGTTAGAGAAAGAGTACACCTTTCGTTTTGGGTTTAGTGAGACCGTTGGGTACTTCTAGTTTCCTTAGATATATTAAGTATTAAAATTGTATCCTAGGGCATGGCAGGAAAAGTTCTAATTATATAATCCTAATTTCTTCATTTTCTTCTCAACAGTGTTTCCCCCACCACTGAAAGCTGAGAAATCTGGTTGTCTGGATTACTGCAATGTACGTTGCCACCACAGTATTAGAAATTCTGATGTAGGTTACCCTTAAAGGCAACATTTAATAGACAGCTTGAAGCTGATCTGGTTCTTTTCAGATTCAGTAGCCGGGACATTCTGATCCAAAAGCTGGGGAAGCGTCTGCCGTGATTGAACCCATATTGTATTACAAATCACGAGGGAAAATTCCTAGGTGACAGCACATCATTAAACTTTATTGGACTGAGTTTTCTCAAGACAACAGCTGTGCATGTGGGTGTCATGTTGTTCTTTCCGGTTTTCAAGTGTAACACAAGCAAGTTAACCAGTCCTTGTCATTTGAATGAAAGATGATTCTAAGCTTTTAAAGAGAGTTTTATTTTTTTCCCTAATAGCCTGTGTCAACAGCAGTGACAGGCAGTGCACAGAGCTAAGTGTCCAGCTGTTCTCAGGCGCCGAGCAGTGGTGGGCCTGACATTGTTGTATCCTGTTTCTTTTTGTGTGTTTTGTCTAAATACTTCGGGGGAAAAACAGTCCGCCGTTAAATGTAACAGCAGTCTGTCTCTCTTAGTTATGTGGTATTTACTGTTTAGCACTCAATATAATTTAACTGGAAAGACAAAAATTCAAAGTACTGTGTTGATTCATGAGGGGCTTTATTAGACAAATTCATCGAGATCAAATCCAATAACTATCCAGGGATATAACATTGATTAATTGTGTTGCTGTTTGTAGCCAGCGATACTTTAGCAAGCTCTGCTCCAAAAAAGAGAGAAGGGGGTAATCCAGCTGAACTTTTGATTTCAGTGTAAGATGTAAATTTTAAAACAAGGTTAATGTTAATTTAATTTGTTAATTTGTTAATTTGTTTAATGTGTTTGCTTTGTTTTCCCTGCTGTTCACTTGGGTTATCTGTCATGTTAACTTTGGAACCATACACGTGTTTTATAACCTGTTTAGATACAAAAGATACAGAAGGCAAACAGATTATTTCCGCCCTCCGCCTTTCTTTCCCTGTTTGGTCTGTGGAGGCTCTGGAGTTCAGCTGGTTGTCATTTTCTGTGCTTTGTTAAGGATGTATGAAGTTTCTTTAGTTAGGGACAGTTCTGAATAGTCGACCAACACAGATTTAATGAGAATCTGAAATCTAAGGAAAAAGTGTGTTCTGCTTCTAAAGTTTGTAGATTATAGAAATGTAGAAGAGCACTCAGTCCAACAGCAGAGCGCTGCGGGGACCAATATTGTAGCACAATATAAATCCAATTGTCTTTTACACTGTAAACTTGATCACTCCAACAGTATTAAAATAGCATTCAGACAATAGGAGAAACCCTTTTACAGTGTTAATACATTTTGGATTTTCATTTTTTTGTCTCCAATCAGTAGAAGGGTTGGAGCCCCAGATAGAGCTGTGTGGCTTGAGGAGTTGGGTAGGATCCAAACTCGACCCTTATACTGATAAGAGGGAGCAGTTCTATAATAAACTGTGGTGGTTTTTAGCGGACTTGGTCCCAGTACGTGACACGTGAAGAGTGGTGGGGTGAGGAGGCACTTCCCTGCTCTGTGCTCTCCTGCAGTGGTCGGTAGGGTGGGTCACAGGGTGACTGCTGTGGAAGCTCACCAAGTGTTGCCAGAGGTCTAGCAGTCATATGGGTACACTCCACGTTGCCACTGCTCGGGTACAATGTGACTTTGTGTGGAAGTTTTTTTGGATTTTGTTTTGGTTTTTTTTGTAACAGCTGCCATTCTTGAGTCTGGTGATACTTGGTAGCTCAGAACTGAGTCAACACTTTTGCTGTTCTATGCATCTATAGAAATGATTTTTTTTTTTAATTAATCTTGATCTAATCTCCTAAATGTTGATATATCTGACAGCAGGGGTTTCTGTGATAATCTTCTTTGTTTTGTTATGCCAGATCAATGCTTTTTTCTGGCTACAGTTATATGCTGAATTTAATTTCATTCCATTAAGTACTATACAGCTGCATATTTTCTTACAAAGTAATTACAAAAAACCAGCAGGCATTGATCAATACAGATTGTCCAAAGAAAAGATTTTGACTAAAACCAAATGTTCCTTATGATATTCATTAACAGGATAATAATTTATACCCATACAAGTACAAGAGACAAGGATCTTGGATGCTGCTTTATCCCTAGTAAATTACTGAAATGTGCATTAGTTGTGTTGTAAAACTTTACAGTGTGTTTTAACACCGAGGAAAAATCTGTTTTATTCACTTTTCAACAGATGTTCTAGCCAACTACTGTGGAAGGAGAGCATGTTAATTAAGATTTCATCATTTCTTTACAGTGTATAGAGCTTCACTTACTACTGTGTTGTGAGCTGTTATGGACTGGTAGCCTTAGCTTAAATGTCCTTGTAGTGAACACCTCCATGAACATGTCTGTCTTGAAGCCAAACAGGCCTGGGGCTGATTGCTCTTGATATTTTGGTGTCATATTCCCCAGACTAATCCTGCAAATAGGATTGCTCCGAGTGTGATGTGCAGCCCTGTGTGACTGAGCACAGTGATTTGGAATAATTCCCATCTACTTTGCTGAAGATTAGCCGGAATGCTCCATGGTTGGGAAATGAAAAAGCTGTATCTTTTTGGAAACTTTGGGCCGTGTACGGGCATTGATCTGCGTGTTCATTTTCCAGAATATGCACAGATCTGGAGCAGTGTGTAGCCCTTGGTGAGTGCCACTGTTACTGGGGATTGCAGATCTGTTGTAAAAGAGCAAACTTCTGACTCTTTGATATATGTTTGCCTTAAAGGTAATGTTTGTGTGAGAACCGTGCCATTAAAAGGTGGCAATTAATTAAAAGTTGTTCCACAGTCCCAACTATTAGAAGATGCCTAGCAGCATTTAGAGCAGAACACTAACATTGCACTGTAGGGAATCCCTGCACTTTGAGTATAAAAGAAAGTTAAGGATGAAGATTTTAATATGTGATTAAAGACTGCAAATACTAGTTTAACTACTTGTTTCTGTGTCCAAAAAAACCAAACACACACTATGAGTGGTTGGACTAATTAGTGAAGAACAAGCTAGATAAGAGCGGAAATTTGTATGAACTTAATAAGGATACCAAAGCTTCTGCTAAAGCTGTGATTTTATCATATGATTACTTTAACCCCCCTTTTTTTAGCTTTACTATTTGGGGGAGGAAGATTAGGGGCTGTTTTACTGCAGCAGACAATAAATCTGAAAAGAATAAATTAAAACTGCTGCTTGCCAAATTCAGAAACACATTACAGCGAGTATTTCCATCTGCATTGGTTGTGTATTCCCTTGTCAAAGATGACGAGCAAAAAAAGCAGAGCCATAATAAGGTGGAGGGAGATGGTCTCTATATTTTGGTGGCTTAGCAAGAATGGCATTATTGCATGATTGTACTGTATAATGTGATGTGATATGAAAGTATTGTGAATGTATTTATTAATGACTATTTCTGTACCTCTGCGTAATTCCAAGTAACCTTTAGCTATCTGAGAGAAAAACTAAGCAGCTGTGCTGTGAGGGGAGATACAAGTACTTTCAAATGCGAAACCTGTACTGTTAAGGAGGAGAAAGCTCTAGGTGCAGATGAAAGAAAACTTTGAAATGTAAGTGGTACCTGAAGAAAAAGGCAGTGGCAAAGTCCCCTGTAGTTTCAACAGTAACTCTGCAAAAAGGAAAAGCTTTCCTAAATAACAAACTGCAGATGGGGCTTTACCTGGGGGCTGAAGTGGCTGCTCCCTTCCCTGAGGACCACGGTGGGGTGGCGGGTGGCTGTGCTGCATTGGTGCCTCGAGCAGCTGAGTTCAGCACCCAGCAACCCACCGGGCTTCGGAGCTGGAGAAGGACCGCTAAATGCCCTTTCTGGCTAGAAAGGATATAGACTAGGAGAACTGCTTTGCTCTTCTTTCTTTACTTGATGTTAAAAATAACTGTTATTACTTTTTAATTTCACTTTAGGGCATTCTCTGGCTACTCATGTGTTTACAAGGAACCCTATGGATAAGTTAAGTGAAAAAAGCTTGGGTAGGAAGTTTTAGCTGATGACTTCATAGTTTTCCTCTTAACATAATCTTCATTTGTAGTGATTTGAAGTATTTTGGTACAATTATTTTGCTTGTCGCTTTTTCCCAACTGCCAGTGGAAGAAGCAAATAAAATGTAACCATTAAAAGTTTCACTGGGTGAAGTGACTTGGTTTTTGTTACTTTAAGTAAGTAATATTAATATTTAAGATAATATAAGGGAAGACCTTGTTAACATTAGCAGACTTAGTTTTGATTTTTTTATGTGGCTGCATGCAGTCTCTTTATTGTCTGTGAATCATGGCCAGGAGAATCCTGTATTAAGTCCTCTAATTTTAGCAACCGAAAGCGTCTCCATACAGCAATTTTTGCATTGAAATTAAATTTGTCTTTTGTGTTGTTCAGGATTGTTCTTACAGATTCTATTTTGGGAAGGAAAGTAATAGTTTGGCACAGACATCACGGTGAAGTAGTCAGTTGGTCATTTAACCTTTGCTGAGTTTACCTGGACCCCTTGAATGAATTGAAATAAAGATTACATTCCATGTATGATCAGTGTGCTCCATTATGGGCTATAATACTTTGTTTCCATCCCTCACAAAATATGATTGTGGTATAGTGTTTTGCCTTTTCATTCTTTACCATGTATGTTTAAAAGCACCTAAAGATACAGAGATTTCTGAGTAGGTTACTCCAGAGCAAATGACTGTTTTATTGCATTGCTCTGTGCCTCATTTTCCAGGTGAACCGTGTGCAGTGTGTCACCTGGAAGTTGTGCAGGAGTGCTGAGAGTGACTTGAGTAATGTTTGTACAAAGGTGGGGTAAGAGAAGGCATTGACTATGAAGCAGACGCTTTCATCCAAAGGAAGAGTCTGGATTTTTGTCTTTTATTGTCAGTTGTTCAAGACCAGTTAATTTTTTACAAAATTCAAAGTCCAGGAGTGACACGTTGTGAAGAATGAATGACCGTATAATGCGTACTTGCAAGTCCTAATAGGAAGCTCTAACTATCCACTGTCAGCGTTCATTCTGATAAATGAATGGTGATGTATTATTCTGTATCCTTTGTGTTCTTGCCTTTAGGTGTTCATTTCAGTGATGGAAGACAAAGTGCAGACACATGAAATAATTACACAGCAAGCTTGGCTGGAGCCTGTCAGTCTGTGTCAAGCTCCCTAGACTTCCTGAATCTCTAAATTGTTGAGCTCTTTTGCTGATTTTTGCATTCAGTGTTTGGTGTTAAAATCAAATGTGCTCTAGAAGTGGCAAAAAATACCGTACTGTTTTGATGTATTTTAAGTCAGAATTTAATATCTGTGTCCAAAATAGCACTATAAAACCGAGTTCCCCTCAAGCTAAAAACCAAGCTTTTCTACTTTGCTATTTTACATGCAGAACCTTCTTTCATTTTGGCTTTTGCATTTTGACAGTTGCTCGGCAAGGATTGTGCTTTTGCTCGTGACAGATTTGTATGCATCTTGTAGACAGGTCTTGTAAAAGAGCCTTTTGTGAAGGACTGAAAGGCAAATCAAACTTGGGGCTAATCAGCTACATGGCAGACTCATAGTTTGAAGAATCACAGTCAGATCTAACAGTACTTTACCTTTATTATAAATAATACCTAAGTGTAAACATGTATTGCTTTTTAACTTTTTTTTATCGTTCAATTATAAGTTTGAGTTAAGAAAAGAGGGTATTAGGCTGATGAGCTGAACGTCACTGAGGTTTATTGTGAACAAGTAACTCATAAATTTGAAAGTTTAGGAAATAATTCCTGGTTGATAGTCATTGGTTTGGTGTTTCGGTAACTGAAGTACGATCTATCCACCGAGCACACTGAATAGACTCCGTAGTTGTAGTTTCTCCAACTGTTCTCCTGTGTGTTTATTCTTCAGGTACTACCTCTGGTAACCCTCTGCCTGCTGCAGCTTTTGTATTTTGTAGTCAAGAAGGCGTTAATGGGGAAGTCTTCTGTGGCAGTGGGTGCTCCAGACTCTCGACTCCGAATCCTCTTTGATTTCTAGTTGGAGACTGAGTTGGAAAGGACCTCGGGAGGTCATCTAGTCCAGCTGCCCACTCAGTGATGGTCGCTTGCCACAGTTAGTTCAGAGTAGCTGTGACTTTGCCTAGCTGAATCCTCAACACCTCCCGGCATGGAAGAGTACGCCTGTAGCTATCATCAAAGCAGCTCACCTGCTTCTAGAGGTCCAGGTAGTGCTGTTCTTGTTTAGACAGGTCTGCTGAAAACCCACATCTTGGTAACAGCCCTGTTTTAAGGAGAGTTTGGCGAGGAGGCGGCTGATGGAGAGAGAAAGCAGTATTTATGGAGAAACTACATGAAGTAATAATGCAGATTATAATTGCCTGCATAAAAAAACACAGTGAGAAGCAGATAAGTTAACTAAAAGGAGTGCTACAAGGAGGAGTGCTTGGGGTTAAAAATAATATTTGTATAGTTTTTTAATCTGAAATTTGGCTTTAAATCAGTTTATATGTTGATGCTTCCGTCATCCTTTCTAGTTTGAAAGTTGTTCTTCATTTAGACAAAGGTTATTTCTTCAACAATGTGATTTTACAGTGTAATGGATAATAAGCAAGTCTAATGCTGTCCAATCTCAGGTGTTTCTAAGGAAGCGAAAGGAATTTCTTGACATGTCAGAGCAATGGTGGCTCTTGTATACCACTTGTAAAATGAGCTTGTTGACAGAAAATGCCACGTAGAACTATTTTAACATGTGATTAAGCTTTTAAAATTAAAATTTATTTTCAGTGCAAAGATAACAACTTTAACACCACAGACAGAAAATCAATTCTAATTTTTGCTAGTACAGCTAAAATATTATCTGCTGCTACTAATTTCTTTCTGTTGTTCCACAATTGCTGTCTTCCCTCTATTTTTTATGAAGTCATCGATGGGGATAGGAATTCTGGTATTGAAGCCTGAGTGTTGTAATACTCTTTCCCTCCGGCTGTGTACTTTCATATCTGTCTGCAGTACCATCATTGAATCATCTGTTTCTGTGCTTGTATGTATTTAATCCACTTAATTTTTATTGTGTCTTAGACATCATCCTCCACCAGCAAGCTCTTATGCAAGTGAACCACTGTTTGCTTTTGCTATTAATTGCTTTGTTAAAATGTCAGTATATTGTAGATCTTAAAGATCTGCATTTTGCACAGCTCTCGAATAACCTTCTGCTGAAGTTGTTCTTCACACATTTTAAAATGCTGGTGTAAACAGGCTACACAGAGAACCTGGTTATTGGATGGTCCTTAGTTTTCAGGTTGTTCCAAATATTTGTATGTATATAATTATCTGTTAACTTGATCTGGTTAGTTGTTTCGTAGAGTTTCAAGAAAGAGATTTTCTCTCTCACATGAGGTCTGTGCAAATAGTTGACTCCTGTTGCTTTCAAATCCTAAATAAGAAGTTGATTTCCATCTCCTGAGTGTGAAGGATAGGATATGTGGAGAAAGGTTCAGCTCTGATTTGAGCATAGAGCCTCTCCAGAGGGGACAGTTAAGTACTGATGCGGTGTAGCATGTGGGGAGGGAAAGTGCCCCTTGACTGTGCTGTGATACTGGGAAATGTATGTACACACACGTAAGCAAGCTAATGTTTTAGGGTTTTGGGGGGTTTTCAAGCTCTCGAAAAGAGTAAAATGAGCCCTTTGTTTTGTTTGCCCATATTTTCTGTCTTTTGCTGTTGCTGACTGCTCACTACTTGCAGCTTCTGAAGAAGGATATTTTCAGTATAATGGGATGGGTTGCAGAAGGACAGTCAAAGCAGCAAAAGGATGTAACTGTAACTGCGTTTGATTTGTTTTCAGTCAAGCTTTCATTTTCTGCTTGCCCATCTCCATGCTTCCTTTTCAGAGTTCTGCAGTTTGTCCCATTGCGTCTTTTGCCAAAAGTATGCAATACAATCAATGGCTAATATTTCTGTCTCCTTTTTAAAAATACCTATGAAGTGCTATTAAGAATGTGTCTGACATTAGATCATTGCAAGTGTATTCTTTGTGTTTAGAATCTACAGAAAACTTGATGATTACAATTAGGCATAAAGTGAAGAAAAATTAAATGATTAAACGAAGGTCAGATACACGAATGCATGTCAATGCAGTGAGAAGTGAATGCAAAGTGAGCGTGAATGGAGAGCTCCCTTGAAACATCTGCAAATTCACCGATGTTTGGAAATGTACCTGCAGGACAACCTTTTGAGGCAGGAGATACCATTTGGTAGTATTTTATCTGTTTCTGTAGGGCATCTGCTTCAACTGGTTGACTCAGGAGCTCCATGTTAGCTAATTAATCATATAATTTGCCGTCATGTTACTAGGTGAATCTGTATCCTGGTAGCAGCATGAATTTGAGATAATGGTTTTCTAATGATCGAAATACCTGTAATAGCCCTGGCCTTCATGGTTGACTTCAGCTTTCCTCTGGTTGCTTTTAGAAAAATCTTTGATAGAAGGTTACTCTTAATGAAAGTTCTGTCTGCTAAGTCAGGTGGTTTGCAGCTGTATGGATTAATATACCTGAGTCCCATTCTCTTCTTTATACAGTATGTTTTTAATTAAAACACCATACTATGACAATACATTGTCATATACTGTACATGCATTTGATATTAAACTATTCTGTAGCTTTACTCTGTGGTGAAGCAGAGTTTTATATTTTTTTTAATTGGATATGGTTTTTTTGTTTATGATATCATCAGACCTTTTCCTAGGAAAAATACAGAGTGCTCTGTTTGATGGAATACTTCAGGTTTGCCGAGAGAGTTTTTAATCAAAAAATTATTGAACTCTTTTTTCACAAGAGACCTTTAAGCTTGGACAGTGTAACTGTGTAATGTAAACAGCCATCTCAAGAAAAGGAAAAACATAAACAGTAAGCACAAAACAAAAAAAACCCAGAAGTAACCTGGCCTTAAAATACAGTATCATTTATCTCCATATTTAAAATTTTGTCTGTGTGTGGGGAATGTCTTTAGTCAGTGTAGAAACCTAATTAAATCTTCTCGTGGTAGTGATTCGTAGCTGACCCTCTCTTTATTGGAGCGTCTTATTAGAATAATAAACCACTCCCTGCTGAGAGACACTGTCATTGACAGACAGGCGAGACGCGTTGGCTGCTGATTAGAAAAGGCTGATCAGGCTGCTGTTGTCTTTTTTGATTTTAAATAAAGAACTGTGGACACATAGAGACTTTTTTTAATCTGTACCTGTTTACCATTAGAAATTATTTGACAATTTGGAATTTCTTTACTTTGGCTAACCAACTTGACATTCCTAAAGGAACTTGCTTTTTACAAGTTTTGAGCTCAATATTCATGACATGGATGCTCAGAATTAGGGAAATGTATCTTGGAACAAAGCTCAGCAGTGTTAATAATCGTGTATGTATTTACCTAAGGAGAGCTTCATTTCTTGTTTTTCACTTAGGCAGTTTTCTGTTAGTGTATTTACATAAACAGAATTGTATTATTTTTTAATAGGCTGAACATTTCTCTCTGATGGCACCAGACACAGCAGTTTTAAAGGGGTTGTTCTTCTTTAGATATATTTGGCATAAAAGTTTTGGTTTGTGTTTTACTTTTTAGGGAGGCTCTGCAGATAATGTAAAGTGATGCAGTTACAAGAATGCACTCATGAACAGAACCGTTTGCTTTTTGTGGTACCACTCTGGCTTTAGTCCACGTTTCAGCCCTGCGAAGTACTTTAAACTCTGCTCTGCCTGTTCCGTGCAGTGGAGGAGCACAGGCAAAGCAGGGACTCCAGCGTTTAAGAAGTCACAGTGCACATAAAGCCTGTCTGATCTCTGCTGTGGCTGCACACACATCCTTATGTGCGAGGGGAAAGAGCATCAGAGGAGAAAGAACCTGATTACAAGAGTGGGAAAATGGCCAAAAAGGTACAGGTAATTTCTGCAGTCGCTTTGCTGGGGTGTCTGGACTGTGTTTGGCAAGCCCAGAGTAACTGCCATGATAAGCTATTCCCTTCAGCCAGCTCTGTTGTTTACTTCTGCAAGTTGTGGTGGTGTCTAAAGAGAAAATTTTTTCAGAGAATTTGCTCAAGGGAATTAGCCTTCCTCCCCCACGTTGCCTTTCAGTGGAAGCCATGCAATTAATTTCCATCAGCCCTATAAAAATCCCAACCTAAGGAACAGCTTGTCATGTTGGAGGAAGAAGTGATGAAACTGTATTTTTTAGAAAATAGTATTTTGAAGGGCTTCTTCCCCCAAAGTGATTGTACTCAGAGAGTCTTGACTTTGTAAGTGTCTAATTGTACTTATTATATACAGGTTTTGTACTGGGGTGTAAAGATGAGCTTGAAAGAGTCTTTTGATAAACCTCTGAGTTTTAAGATAGGTTTTTCATCTCTGTAGTATTGCAGGCAGATCAAAATACTTGGTCAGAGCATAATCTGCAGAGAAAAAAATCAGAACTAATTATGAAATTCCCTCAAGAAAATGTAGAAAGTAGGTGATCACAAAAGTTGAAATGGGTATTTGGTAGAAGTTTGTGTAATAAATCGCACTGCGCTGTACAAGCGAACGTTTGTTAAGAGTATTTAATCTATTGGGGATTTTTCTTCACCTTTACTTCCTTCGTAATTACAGAAGAACAAATTGATCTGAAGTGTCCTTAAAGGCTGCTATCAAGTATCCGAAGCACCCTTAGAATTAGTGCTATTTAAGATTTGTCTGTTTTTAGCATAGCTTATAATTTTAATAAAGCACTAGATCTTGAAGTGGGTGCTCCTTTTGAATGGCTGCTTGAAGTCTGTCAGTGAGGCCAATAATTGGAGTCTTTAATTCCTAGTCCTATGTATTCCAGCATGTTGTTCTGTGAAAGTAACGTAATTCGAAAGGAAGAAATCAGAAATGTAATAATATGTCACTGTGAGGACTTGATTGAAATGACAGAGGTCATTTTTTTAATGTCTTCGTGTCTGTGATGGCGTTCTTTTGCTTGTGCTTTTTCTCTTGCCTAATTTGTTCCTTCAGGCATTTCTGTTGTTATCTAAGTATGCTTAGTTGTTAGCATGGTTACAAGCTTTAGAAATCTACATGCAAAATACAACAAAAGTCCAGCACAGATTCTAAGGTAATTTATAGCACTGCATCTTAGCTTGGATCTGTAGGAATGAAGCCATTCTACAGAAAAGTTGAGTATCCTCATCCCAGTAGTTTCTAAGAGGTCATGAAACTTTAGATATGGTAGAGTCAATAACGATACAACACATCCTACATGCATTAAAAAATGAAGGCTGAAGCTCTGGTACGCATGCTGGTGCCCGAATTAGATGCTGACATGACAGAGACAACAAGCTATTGTGTTCTTATCTGAAGTTAAAAGAAACTTATGGTAAGGATGAGACATTCCAGCAAGACAGCTTTCCAGAGTACGGGGCCGTTGTGAATTTAAAAAATGTTTGAAAACCACGTGATACTACCTGCATGCCATCAGAGTGTGATTTAAGTAGGGGACACTTACTTTAAAAGCAGAAAATGTCAAGGCTTTGGTAACTTAACTCATACAAACAAAACCTGTCTTATGAAATGATGCACTCTGTTCTCCTGTTCTGCTATGTTAGCCGTTCCCTAGAGGGTGATATCCTTAGTCCTCCCTTCCTCCCATCCTCTGGAATTTGTGTTGCCTTCACTAAGTTCTGGGACTTGATGTGCCTACCGTAAGTGATCTTCTCCTTCCAACAGTGCTTGTCATATGGTCAAGCATAGTGTATAAAAAGGTCTAACTGTGCACAACATAATCTGTTTCCTATTCATCAATATCTCTACTCAAAGGTGAAATCTCCCTGCGCTTGATAGGTATAGAATACATAATAGGTTCCATGCATCGTCTGTTGCTTTTCATAAAAGGAGGTAAGTACTGTAATTTCTGCTCTGTTGAGGGAGAAATAAAAAGAAAGTGAGAAGACACTGCTGTTGAAGTAGTTCTTCAATAGCAGAGCTGAAAATAACACTTTAGAAAATACTGAGTTCTAGCTTTTGAAGGATGAATTCAGGAACGACAGTGTGGAGTAATGCGCAGCATCAGGACCGCAGCAGGCGACCAGCCCACACAATGGGACCTTTCCCATCTCGGGCAGACCGGTTGACTTTGGGAATCTGGCTGGGCAGGTGGGCTGAAAACCAGCCCAGCCCATAGTCTTTTTTTAGGAGTGGGACTGAACCCGATGCCTTATTTTGAGTCCTTTGTCAAAGCACTGTCTGGTGTTTACTGAACATCAGCATGTCGCAGCTTAATCCTCTCTCCCTCGCTGCACGATTGACTGATGAGTGCAGGAGAGCTGCTTTGGCCTTGCAGTGCAGACCCAGGCAACCTTAGATGAACTCGGCTCAGCTGTGGGTGGTGGAGAGGGTGGTGGGGACTGTCTGTCCCTGGAACCCTCTGGGGGGGAGCTACGTGTTGTTTGTGCAAACGATTTGCTGCAAAGGCCAGCTGGATCTCTTGGCTTGAGTTATTCCTGAGGACTTCTGGCACAGCTTTGCTGTATGAAAACATGTATGTGCGTGAGCAAGTTCAGGCTAACGAGTGGGGCACAAATTGCTTGACAAGTTAGGATTAATTCAAGAATGATCTTTGTAAATAAACACTGATGTAATAACTCTGATTCTCATCCAGGCCCCTGACTGAAAATTAGTGTTGTTAGCATTTATTGTTGGGCTGTGGAGCACCATCTAGTTTCATGGAGAAGCAGAAATACAAACAATACATATGTGCTGTGAAGTATTGCTTCTGAAATTCTATTCCTACTGCCTGGCTAGGGAGGGCTGTTTTTCCTTTCGAGGTTGTGTATAAAGGAGTTAATGATGTTTTCCATAAAGCGCAGACTAGTAACAGGCTCAGACAAGATCCTGGTGATGACTGTAAAGTAGATGCATGCTTATTTTGTTAACCAGCTTTCACACATTCTAATATCCATATTCCTCTCTTGATTACTGCTGTGAATTAAAGGCATTTTGAAGAGTGTTCCACATAAGTACAAAGAAAGCTATTTCAACAGTATAATAAAGTATCTATGGGAATTTGACTGCGGGGTCTCTATTTGTAACTTAAAGTTTTCCTTATTAAAGTTGTGCTTTTTAAGGTGGTGCACTGGCATTTGATATTGTGAACAGATGTCTTTCCTCTGTCTGAAAAAACAAACTATGCACTGAGAAAATGTCTGTTTTCAGAGTGTTTTAAAGAGGTCTTCATGTTTGACTTAAATGTGCAGATGGCCGGAGACTGATTCAGGGGCAGGTTTGCATTTCATAAGCATTCAGCATGAGAACCTGCCTGCATTTGTAGCATCACTGTCAGCTCATACTTTTAGGGACATTCCTTGCAGGTTAACACCACATCACTTATCAGTGGATTCACAGTAACACTGAAGAATTCAGAAGTGTGTTTGTTGTATAAACGATACAGTATAAGTAACACATTTTACCATAAAACAGTATTTTATTGTTGTAATAGAATGACCCCAGTGTACAGTATTCCTGGCCCATGATGTGTGGTCCCACAGGAGTTGTGCTGGCACACAGTGTGTGCAGCCGCACAAAGAGCTGAATCATGAAACTGGTTTAGATCTAAATGAATACTTCCCCCCCCCACCCTCCAAGCCAGATCAGCTGTGTGATGCAGCTCTCCCAGCACAGCACAGCTGAGGGGGCTGTACGCCGCAGCGTGCGGGAGGGGATATGCCAGTGCCTTATGTCACTATTGGTGCTGAAGACTGAGAATTGTTGAATCACAGCCTTGGGTTTCTAAATGTCTTGGTAAATCCAACCCTTAAGCACTCTGTCTTGGCTTCTAGAGAACTGTCCAAACGCCTTTACATGCAGCCTGAAGTGCTGTACCAGGTTTGGTCTTTTGTGAGTGAGAAGTGCAGATGGTTAAGTGTTTGATACAGCTAGATGTGCATATGCTTTTGAAGCAGACCACCCTGTGTTTATATGTAAACACTTCTAGACTATTTAAGCACATAACTTAATCTTTTGCATCCACTCAATAATGAAATGTAATTCCTCTATGACCGAAATAATATCCCTAGCAAAGCTGAAGGCAAGCTAACTTGCAGGAATAAATGGAAAGCTGCCTTCTTTCAGGTTTGGAGTTGAAGCTTTCAGCGCTTTCAGATGCATGTTGTCTCACTTGTCCACTGCAGGGTGGAGAGGAGTTGGGTGTGGATCTTAGCAAATTTGTTTCTTAGGACCTTTGTCCAGTGTCCCTTAGGAAATTTGTTGCCTGCAGTCCACACGTTCTGGCTTACTTTATTCCACACCTGTGGATTCATATTACCAAGACGCTCCGGTGCCAAAACTCCCTCATGTTGATCGTTGTAGCCCCAAGACTGAAGAACTGTGTATAACGTGAGAGACTCAGGTATATGCCCCTTCTGCCCTCAACTTACCTCATGGTAGTTAGAAGTCAGTTATTTGAAAGAGGTAACATTTTTCCTTTATAATGTATCATGAATAAAGATTTCACAGCAGGAACAGAGGCAGACCGAGTTAGTGTGCAGATGAGAAGGGAACAGAAGGAAATGAGATGAGCCAGGAGGAGCCTGGCTGGAGTCTTCCACCAAAAGAAACTTGGAAATTGGGTGAGAAGAGAGAGGAAAAGGCTGAAGCAGTTTGTTCAGAAAGGACAAGAGGACAGTGTTAACACCTCTTAAGAGAAGACAGCCTGGCAAGGAAGCTCATAGCTGGAGGAATAGTTGATCAAAACAAGCAAGTGATTTTAGTCTGGAGCCAGGAAACAGGAGTGGCTTTATAGAGGTTCTAGAGAAGAAAAGAGCAAGAGCCTGAATTAACACTAAAAAAAGAAACAAAAAAACCCCTCAAACAAACAAAAAAACCCAATAAAAACCTGTGGAATTTAGGGAAACAGGCAGAGACTTCCAGGACTGATGTGCAGATGTCACAGCTTGCGCCAGCTGTCTAATATAGCCTTGAGACTTGAAGTCACTTTTGCAGTGTGAGAGTTGTTGAATTTATTTTCACGCTCTTCATTGCTTGTCCAAGCAGGAAGTGTCATCTCTCAAATGCTGGCAGAGGTCACTGTTTTAGTAACTATTGTTAGCTGATGCTTCTGAAAAGCCTTCTATCAACTTGGATTTGCTACCTGCAGAGACTTGCTCAGCAGGTAGCTGAATCAAATTAAAACTTGAATTCATTGATTAATAAATCACACTAGAACTGTAGCTACCTTGTATGTTTTAAAATAAAATATTTCTCTAGTCAGGTTGCCTGAAAACTATTTAGTCTCTTCGTAAAATCTATGATACTTAAAATCCTGCCACTGCTAAAAGCTTGAAGTGATACATGAGTCTGGTTCAGCAGAGATCAGCTGTTCCATAGGTCTTAGTAGAGTGCAGGCAGGCTCTGTGCAGCGATGCCTTTATTAGCAAATACTACATATGCTAGCGAGAGTCTGCAGGGCCAGCCCGTGCTTCTGAAATATCAGACATGTGAAAAGAAATTATTAGCTGTGTTGAAAATAGTAACTAAAAGCAAAAAAAAAATATCTGGGAGCACGTAAGCTAGTAAGTGATAAAATGTGTGGAGAGTTTCCCGTCTTGCTGTCCAGAACATCGTGAATCCAGATTCAACAAAACTGTAGAGTTTTTCTTCATCTCATATGTGGTGTTTTCCACTGAGTGTATACAAAAGATTATGCTCTTTTATATTATAAACATGTATTTTTTTCTCTCTGTCTCCGCAAGATCATTTAGCAAAATTTTCTTTCTTCCAAAAGACCTCCTCAGAAAATTGTTATTAATACTGTATTTCTAATCTTTAAATTGTTGTATTGAGTGGAAAAAATGAAGAGCATGCAAGTTAAACACTGTGTGGGATAAATGCTGTTTAAATCTTGTCTAAGCTGTTAAACATCGCACTAACATTGGATCACTGGATCTAATCCAGTAAAAAAAAAATAAAAAAAAGAGAGGTCACATTAGAGAACTAAGCCATCTGGCCAGTGTGGAATTGAAGGGCATTTATAATAAATTACTTTTCTATGTTACCAGCTTTGGGGGGCTTTTGTGTGAATGAGAGATGTTGTAAGACCATTTATTTACCAAGATGGTTTCTGAATTATTTCTGCCTTGTCCAACCTGATGTTTTAGTATGAAACTTCTCATTTAGCATTTTGCATAACTGATTAGTCCCTTATAAACAGTATTTTGTAACTGGCTTCCAAGTTGTCGTCTGTCGCAGGCATTGTTCCTCCAGTATGGACTGAGGATTTATGTACACGGTTATTGGCAAAACAGCAGAGAGATTTTCAAAGAATATTTCTGTTACTTTATTCTAGCGATAATTTTTGTGTATGTTCACAACAAGACTTCATCTGGAGTATAACATTTCAAATTAATTGTAGTCTCTGCTTATGTTCGTGAAGAAGATTATTGTGTTTTGACTTTTGCGGTATTAATACATAGCATGTTTGTAGAAAAAGTATTCTACTACATTAAAATGAAAATAACAATTTATAATGTTGACAGCCTTGGAGAGCATCTGATGTTAGGCCTGATCTTACTGGCTGGTTCTGTTGCACATTCAGATGCATACCCCTGAATGATACTATTTATCATTTTTAAAATAGAGATTTTCTGTCAAAAATGTAAGTTTAAAACCGCCTTAAAAATCAGGAGTCTGTGTCATGAAGGAGAGAAGGATGACAAAAAATGGGAGACAGAAGATGGTGCAAACCTGCTATTAAAGCTTCTTTGAAAATCCTCCCTCTGACCAGTAAAATTGCACTAGCAAAACTACTTTAGTATTTGATACGATTTAATGATCAAAAGTCCTGTTGGTCCAGTTCTTCTCTGACTAGGACGCACGCAGGCCTGGGTCAGGATGCAGGTGTTGATGAAGTTACCTGAAGCTTTTCTGAATAGAATGGGACTAACGTAGGATGTTGCAGTTATATGGTGTTCATGTATTGTCTTTTGAGGCCTGGAAGAATAAGTAAGATGAAATTCTGTCTATAGAGACTTTAAATACTGTGCTGTAATTTAATACGTAGACTACTGGGCATGATCTTTTGCAGTCCTTTGAGAACTGTCTTCGGGTGTTTTTAAGCATCCTTTGCACAACAGAGAAGCTGTGGGGAGGGAGTTTGTCCAGACACACTATTCAGCTGGTTGTAGATGGGACAATGCCTGTTCTAGGACAAGAGGGGAAGCTACCACCAGATAATTTCAGCTCATTTTTAGTTCTGAGAATTCAATTATTTTTTTTTTCCTTAAGATTAAGATATGCCAAATGTTGGCGCAAATCTATTTCCATTTGCTTTTCCCTGCTTTGCGTTATTTCTCCTGGGTTTGTAAATGCTCATTCCAACCAGCATCGTTCGAAAGTAGGAGAAAACTGAGATATGGCAAGTACGTTAGAAGTGCTTATTGGCAAAGTAAAATTAGCCTTCTCTCCACGCTTAAGTGCTACACTTCTCTGAGACTGTGTAAGAGGTTCTGTAACATAAATAGGAACTATCATATTTTTGAGCTAAAACTGATTGGACAGAGTTGTGTAAATTGTGACTCTGCTTATTTTGGCACTAAATTAATGTATTTCAGTTCTGTAAAATAAGTTCCAGACAGCAGCTATTTCTCTGACCCTCTTTCCAGACAGCCTCAGGAGCGCACTTTAGCTTGTCTTTATCATATCTTCTTCAGTTTTCTCTGAAGCCATCACCAGTTAAACTTCTGCAATATTTTGCTGCATCTGATTTATCGTATCCATCCCTTCACAAGATGTTTTACCAGATGTCCTCTCTGAAGGGCATATCTGTAGAAGAATTTTGCCTTAGATTAGGTTGTTTGTCATTTTATATTTGAGGCCGCCATGTAGTCAGGCTAATTTAGTAATTATATATGCATCTTTGAAGGATCCTTCTGTTCTGATGAGTCCTCAGCAAACCCTGATGTCTACTTGAAAAAAGGCAAAGGGACAAAACAATGCTATAAACCTCAATGCTCTTTTATCATATTGGTCTTGGATTCTCTCTTACATCCTCTTGACTGAGAAGAGAAGGAAACGGCTGCCTGTGAGGATGGTCCTGATAGAGTTGCTGAGCCTTGTCACAGTAAAACGTTTATTTCCTTAAGTGTGTGGTTTTAATTTTTTTCTTTTTTTGTCAGCTGACCTATGAAGAGTGGTACAAAGTTAACAGGCTTCGAAGTCCAAAGTAGCTTAGTAGCTCATCTTTAAGTTTTTTCAGGAGCTAGTTAATACAAATTAGAAGATTTCTGGTTTGCTGTATGTGTGATTTCACTGAAAGGGAAGACTCTTCACAAGCTCCCTGTGAATTCCCTGTTCTGCCTTATACTGCTCAGGTAGTAGTAGATGACAGTTGGGTTTTAGTCATGTTTTAAGGCACACAGTCAAGACAATTTTTACATTTAAAAAATAATCAGATCTGAGAAAGAGTTGAAGAATTGGTTACCTCCAACCAGCCTGGATCACGCTTTCAATGAATAAATGGATGTCCCCTAGGATTTTTCAGAAGGACCTCAACAGGTTAAATGCTCAAGTCAGACTGTTGTTTATATGATGTAAAATTACATGAATGTTCCTTCTTTAATGCATATAGACTGTGTCAGTGTGTGAGCAGCTCTTGTTTTATACAACTTCATATGTTGATTGTTTTACTATTATTGCCCAAAGCTTGGAAGATTAGAAAACTGAAGTTATGCAATGAGCTGTATGATAGAGTGCAAGGCAGTAAAACACATCCCTAAGCCCATACTAATCAACAAACACAGAATCTCTCCTTGCCTGTTTCTCAATCAGTCATCTCTATTCGTGTGCAAGCTATAGCTGAATTTATTTGCAGATCCCAGAGTAATTGCATTTACGAAACAGTATAAACTCTCATGCCGCATAAAAAAAAAAAGTATGGGGTTCAGTAATGTTTAAAATCAGTTAGGTGCGTACTGTTGATGTGGAGCTTACTCATCCTGAAGCAGTGTCTTACGTGTCTCCTCTTTTCACCATGCTAAGGAAGTTCTTGGCTTATGGATGTTTTGACTTTGCTTATCAGCAAGCAAGCTGTTAATGAGTCATTCAAGTAAATGGGCAAACTTTATTCTGCACAACGAGAAGTGCGGATTAAGATTTTTATGCAAAATCGTCATAACTAATTCCATTCTTTTGTTACTTTTTAAAGTGGTCTTACTTTACCAGCTCTGTAAGTGTAGCTTTCTTGATTTTATTTTTCACCCCCCCGATGATTTTTAATCCCATGCAAAATAGCAATTGGAGCATAGCATCTCATTGTTTTGGGTTTTTTTTTTTAGCAAATAACATTAGAACTGAGTAACTTTGAAGAGCAAGAATTGAACATTTTTTGCCTTCATTTAAGCAGGTTAAAGAGAAATAATTAGTTTTTTCAGTTTTACAGTTAAGCTAACTGGGGCAGCTGATTTCTCCAAAACCTTTTTTTCAGAGCACATATGTGTGCTAGCATGAGAACAGTTTTATCCATAAATTCATTCATGGATCTGTGGTCAAGCTGCAGAGTTCGTAGATGCATATGATAACAAGGCAGTAGTGCCCCTCTCTTCTGCGTACTTCAGGAGAACTGCAAGAAGTACCAGAGCATGGATTCATGCACAGATGACACCGACTGTCGTGTAAACACTGCTAAAGCGAATCCTGTGCATCTTAATGTGTCTAGAGGAACGACTGAAGGCTGTGAAACATGCCTGTGGGATGGGGCAGGGTGTCCTGGGAAACAAGGTCATGGAAAGGAGGTTTTCTCTGTTAGTGGATGTCAGCTCTTAATACGCTACCAGGGAACCAAGACAAATGTACACTGGCACACTTTGGCCTGCATACACAGAGGGTTATACCCAGCAGAAGGTATGTTACTTTATCTCTGTGTTTGATCACCCCAGAACTACTCCTGGAGTATGCTAGCCAGTTGTAGAGTCACCAGTGCATGAAATAAATTGAAAAGATTCAGGAAAAAAACGCCTAGTTGAAGACTTTATAGAATAGAAAATCTGTATTTGTTTAGTTTATCAGAGTAAGGAGGTGACAACCTATGAATTCCTACCCTGGAAGCATAATTTTGATAATGTATCCGTCAACCCCCAGAGGCAAAAGTATAGATGGCAAGAGTTTGAGTCTGACAGATTTGGTCTAAAAATTAAGTAACTGCGTGTTTTTAAGGGCAGAGTAATTCATTTTCAAAACAACTTACATAGGGCTTTGGGATGTTTCCTCTTACCAATACCTTTTTGAATTATGCTTGCTTGCATTTTTGAAGAATATGCAGATATCAAAGGGAAATTAATTCAGGAAAGTCCTGTGGACATTGTTAAAAAGGAGTAATAACCTGAGTCTGCAGCAAGCAGCGTGTGTGTTAATTCTGTTGTTTTGGTTTGTTTGGCAGATACGTTGATGATGTGATCAGTCGGATTGATAGGATGTTCCCTGAAATGTCTATCCAGCTATCCCGGCCAAATGGAACCTCTGCAATGCTTCTGGTAAGTCGGATCACTTAATCCCTTGAGATGGATTTCGTAAGGGATTGAATTGCTGTTCCTAAAATGCAGGTTATTAAAGGTACTTTTTTTCAGAAACATACTTTTCTTCATTCATCACAGCAGTGTAGGATCTTTCTTGCTCTCAGGCAAATGAGTGATAAAAAGAATTTCACCTTGAAACAAAAAATCCATTACGTTTGGTTTTTTTTGTTAAATGTGATTGTAGAAATACTCAAATATCCACTGTGTTTTTCAGCAGTCATGGCAATGAGTGAGTCTTAATCATGATAATTAAGAAGGAAAAGAGTGGTGGGAGGAAGAAAATAAGGAGGAAACCAATATGATTTAAATTTGTTCAAATTGTTCTTGGGTCAGTGAATTTCTGCTATATGATGAAGTCAAGAATTTGCCTGTGAAGTAAATGAGCAGTAAAGGCTGGATTAGAGATAAATAAATCCAATACATTCAACTTATTTCTGCCTGACCAAGCAAGATTTCATTATAGAGGAACCTATTGTTCACGTCAATTTTCACAGGCAGCTGTTGTGCTTATAGCAAGAGAAGTCTTTAAAGCTTTTACTCTAAGATAGCAACGTAGAGGTGGAGTCTGTAGCGTGGCAGTTGGGTGCTGGTTTTCCTCTTGTAGGGTGAAAGACAGAAGTCGCATCTTCTGCTGAATTTTAAATAAAACTAGAAAATATACTGTATATGCAGTTGAAGAACTGGGACCAAATCATTCTTTTTCATCTCAGGTTTTTAATGGCACTTCCACTTATATTTTCCTTTCTCACATAGGCTATTACAAAAGGCTTGCGTGTAGTGAACATGCGAGTAGATTTCTTGTTTCCAAGCAAATGGTAAAATGAATCTGAAAATCAGATTATTTGTCAAAACAAAATTGTTGAGTCAATAGAAGTCAACGTTGAGATCGCCTCTCAGATTTTATATTGTTTTTAGAGTTTGTTGACTTTAAAACACTGTTACAGTTAGATTTTTGCCTATATTTTTCAGGTGTTCTGTTAATTTCTCTGTAGTAAGTATAGCTGTGATTAGGTTTAATTTTAATTAATGAACTAACATCCCATTATTAACTTTCTTTGAACAGCCTCAAATTTGCAAGAGATTAACTGAGTCAGAGGTTAAAATAAACAGCTGGCATTAAAACATTTAATCTGCAATTGTTGGATTCACCAAGTGGAACAATGTATTCCGGAAAAGAATTGAATTCATCAGTGCAGTCTTAAGAAGCTATAAGCTTTGGAAGCTTGTGCATTTCTTCTTAAGCGGACTTATATATTTAACTGTTTCACTATAGAAAAATGTCTGGTTTTGCCTCTTTACATTGGAACCCTTTCCATTCTTAGACCCCCTCTAAGAGTAAGTGCCTTCCACTTCTGATGGCTTTTTTGAGGTCAGAAAATCTATGACACTTTTTACGATTCAGGCACAATTAGGAAATTAGGTAGATTATCTTGGATGTGACTGATCAGGAATAGATAGGTTGGAAGAGTGAGAACTGTAAAAGCAGCCCCTTTTACAAGCAGTAGCAACTTAGTGGATTCCGTGTTGAAGTTGCTCTCAGAATCAAGGACATTATTTTTACTACAAGACAGCAGTCCTGTATTAAACCAGCGGTATGCATATTTTCCTTGGATCAGAGATCAAAAAGATTGTTTTTAAAGTATTTTTGTATGTGATTGTGTGATGAGTTTATCATTTTTTCTTTTAGGCAGGTTTTCCCTCTTTCCCATCTGTCTTAGTTATGTTGCCAATATGGCACTTTCCATCTGGCCCTGACTGCTACGAAAGCTTTTGCTGTTTTCAGCCACAAATCATTCAGTGAAAGGTGCTGCAGGATGGGCAGTGTGAAGAGCACCTCCCCCAGAAGAAGGGAGGCTGCTTCAGTACTTGTGATTTCTCACTCTGAACTTATCCCAAGTTAGGTTTGGAGTTGCTCCCTTGCAGCAGTGTGGTTTACCACAAGACGAAAGGATTAAGAGAATGCTTATTTTATTTGAAAATATTTAACAACTGTACTGTTTGTCCAGAGTTAATTAACTGTGTGTAATCTCAGCCATTTTCATCCTTGGACTGTTCATGTCCTACCTGGTGTTGCTTATGAAGATCTTTCACACAGAGGTCTAGTTGTTATCTTAAAACATCTTCAAACACAATCAGTCCATTTACCAAAAGAAAACATGTATTCATCTTCAAAGGCACCGGCAAGCAGTATACGTATTTTAAGAAGGTGCAAATGGTTGGAAGGAGATGAGGAAGAAGAGGAAGGGGAGTGCCTGTGAGATCCTTTGAAACTTCAGAATGGTGGGAGACTTTGCCGAATAAATCATCTTCAGGAAAAAAGACCTAATACAGAAAACTTCAGCCCCAGACTGTACAACTTCATGTGCCCGTGGACATCTGCTTATGTCCTTAGCTGTAGAGGTGGGACTTTCATGGTCTAAGGTTCATCCAGCGTTTCAAGAGGAATAATTATCAGCCGTGTGAGCCTGCTGGTCTAAGTCCTCTGGCGAGTAACCTTTGTGTTAATCTGGGTTCTCCCTCACCAGGGTACAGCTTTTACTGAAGCAGAGAACTTTAAGCAAAAAGAAGAATAAACTATTCCTGAGAGCATAAATGCTGTGTCTTGAAAGGTTGCTGCCTCCTAGTCCTTTGAGGTTACTGCTTCCTCCAGACAATAAGGAGGTTTTTTTATGCTTTAGATTTATACACAGCAATTGTTACCTCATTAGTCTGGATTTATGCTACACGGACCAAACACATAAATAATTGAAACCTTTCAGAGCTGTGTGAAATCCTCAACTGATTTTAAAAGTAGTTTATCATGGCATTTCAAGGTGCTGTTTAATCCCAATCTTCACTAGTGATTTTTCAATTAATCTTTTAATCATACTATGCATAAAAAAGACTAAACATAGAATTATATCAGCTTTAATAAGTGTTATGCAAAATTAATTTCCAGCAGCAGCAGAGGGAACTGTGGACTCCTTAAGGTGGTTGTGAGATTTTGTTGGTCAGATGCCAGGAACTGTAAATAGATAAACCTTAAACCTCAGCTTGTATGTTAAGAAAACATGAACTGATTTTTAATTAATGAAAAATACCTAGATTTTTGCTTTTTTGAATGATCAGTTGAATTCCTAGGTGTATATTATTTTTTCTAATAAAATAATTTGATGGTGTGATTATTATGTGATTCACACGTTGTTTCCATTACCAAAATTCAGATTTTTTTTTCTGTGTGTGTGAAACAATTCACTCATTAATATCAGTAATATTTTAGAAAACAGTAAACATTATCCCCACTTTTCTGGTTGAAATATATGACTTCCTTAGGGTCAGGTAGCTAGCTAGCCCTAGTCTGGTGTCAAAACTTATTTTCTTGTTTTCATCTGGAAACTACTCTGTCTTTAAAATTGCTTGTCTCCCCAGTGTTTATAAAGCTGTATAAAAGCTCTACTACAGAAGTTACAAACACTGGGTAAATATTTTTACAGATAATGAATAGTTTTCTGTCATTTGTGCCGTTTCTAAAGGATAACGATATGTATAACTAACTTCTAATTTGAAAACCTGAATTGTTTCTGCCAAACCAAAGCTCATGGCAGAAATAATGATTTCTTTGTTTCATGTTATCTTACAAATTTTTGATGATAAACTAATTTTATAGATCTATACTGGTGCCTAGATTTTTAACAGAAATACGAAACATGTTTTTATACAATTTTATTTATTCTCTGTAAAATCAGACACATTTGCATTTCAACTTTCAAATCTTGTTCCAAGCATTTTAAACAGTCTGATTGTATGGAAGTGGGCTGTATTAATTACAAATAAGCTAGACATCTGTTCACTAAAACAGAATAATTTCTTGTGTCTCATTTTGTTTATCAGTGTTTTACATAAAATGTTATTATTTTATGTTGGGAAGATGGATTCTGAAATTTATTATTTGCCCATTAAGAAAGGCAACCAAACTGATTTTTGTTGAAGAGACCCTGATCTTGAAGAACTGGAAGTCAGGGGGAAATTTGCTAAGTAGTTTGAAATTACTGTCGATGTCATACTTAATTGGAAACAGTTTAATGCTGTTCTTTTAAACACAATGTCTTTCCTCCAAAACGCTCAACAGCGTGAGCGTTCTTCCCTACCAGTCTGGTGGTTCGTTAGAAACCCGCGCACAGTCTGCACTGGATAAAGGTAGGCAGGTTCATGGTAGGGATATAGATCTGGTGATCACATTTGGTGGCTTAGGCATGTATGATGAATATTCATTTAGGGATTTATTATCTTGGATGCACTAGCTAGATTTTGGTGTTTGATGGATCTGTTGGGGTATTTAAGGATCTCTTGTGTGAGCTGGGTCTTGAGGAACTTGCTGATGACACAGAACTGGGAGGAGTGGCGGATACACTGGAAGGCTGTGCTGCCATTCAGCAAGACGTGGACAGGCTGGAGAGCTGGGAGCAGAGGAACCTGATGAAGTTCAACAAGGCCAAATTCAGGGTCCTGCACCTGGGGAGGAACAACCCCATGCACCAGTACAGGCTCAGGGCTGACCTGCTGAAGAGCAGCTCTGTGGAGAGAGATCAGGGAGTGCTGGTGGATGACAAGTTGGCCATGAGCCAGCAGTGTGCCCTTGTTGCCAAGAAGGCCAATGGGATCCTGGGGTGCATTAAGAAGTGTGGCCAGAAGGTCAAGGGAGGTTCTCCTCCCCCTTTACTCTGCCCTAGTGAGGCCCCATCTAGAGTACTGTGTCCAGTTTTGGGCTCCCCAGTTTAAGAAAGATGAGGAACTACTGGAGAGAGTCCAGCGGAGGGCTACAGAGATGGTGAGGAAACTGGAGCATCTCTCCTACGAGGAGAGGCTGAGGGAGCTGGGCTTGTTTAGGCTGGGGAAGAGAAGGCTGAGAGGGGACCTTAGAAATGCTTATAAATATCTGCAGGGTGGGTGCCAAGAGGATGGGGCCAGACTCTTTTCAGTGGTGCGCAGCAACAGGACAAGGGGCAACGGGCACAAACTGAAGCAGAGGAAGTTCCGTCTGAACCCAAGGAAGAACTTCTTCCCTCTGAGGGTGACAGAGCCTTGGCTCAGGCTGCCCAGGGAGGTTGTGGATTCTCCTTCTCTGGAGATACTCAAAAGC
>Ga0065711_1029150_pt1 | contig 37372 bp, 22 predicted proteins | sample Hoacrofraction12_FD_59098 | JGI IMG/M metagenome (GOLD analysis project Ga0065711, IMG submission 59098) | Hoatzin crop microbial communities from Cojedes, Venezuela - Epithelial fraction 12 v2 (version 2) | ecosystem: Host-associated > Birds > Digestive system > Esophagus > Crop | place...
CCCTCATCATCCTCGTAGCCCTCTGCTGGACTCTCTCCAGTAGCTCCTCATCTTTCTTGAACTGGGGAGCCCAGAACTGGACACAGTACTCCAGATGAGGCCTCACTAGGGCAGTGTAGAGGGGAAGGAAAACCTCCCTTGACCTGCTGGCCACACTCCTTCTAATGCATCCCAGAAACTGGAGAGAAAGTTTTCTGAAACTTGTGTATGTAAATGGTTTGGTTGTTTTGGTTGTTTTTTCCAGAGTAGACTGGATTTATTTGAAAGATACAAGCCAAAAGTTAGTAATTTCAAAGATATCTGGGTAACTTAGGGGAGAAAGTTAGAGCAACGGCCAAGAAGCTTTAGGCCTGTAATTTCCTCAGGTACTTTTTAACTTGTTCTCATATGGTGCAGTGTAAGATACCAAAACATAGAACAGATTCAGAGTTTTTGCTTTAAAAAGAGTGTTAAAGTACTAAATGAATATAATTTAAAATGATTTTAGAAGCACAGTGACCTGGGTTTGGCCAGGACAGGGTTAATTTTCACCAGAATCCAGGAAGGGGCACAGCCGGGTGGGCTGACCCCACCTGGCCAAACAGAGCCCGGTATTCCATACCATGTGCCATCACGCTGGGTTCCGGTGGGGGAGGCGGCGCAGCAGGAATTCACTCGTGGTTCGGGAGGGCACAGCGGCGGTGCGGTCCGAGAGAGCGGGTCTGTTTGTGGGTTTATTTTGTATTTTCTCCTTATCTGTATCGTTGTTGTTATTGTTCACTTTTCTTGCTGTTCTGTTAAACTGCCCTTATCCCGACCTACCAGTTTCTGCCTGTTTATTTCCATTTTCCTCCGCAGTCCGGCGGGGGGAGGGGCGGCCGTGTGGCGCTTTGTTGCCGGCTGCAGCCGAAACCAAAACATACAGTCATAGATAATTATTATCCTTCATTAGAATGCAAAAAACAACACAGCATTTGACATTATGGCTAAAATAATGTTTTGCTGAAGAAATGGATAGCTGTAGCCAATTAGGGTCAGTGACTGCAGGCAAACATGACAGGAATTGCTTCAAGTGTGCTCCTAATTTCTCCAGCTCCTGTCACTCAGAGGAGCTTTGCCTTTCATCCCCAGGGCACCTTGCAGACCCCTGCCTGACCTGGCAAAGGGACCAGATTGTCCCACCAATCCCAGACCAGCCATTCGAACAAGGCTTCAGGGGGTCTGGTAGAAGTTGCAAATGAAGGATTCACTGTGATCTGATTTTAGACTTCTAAAGCAATATGACATTTTTAGGCAAAACATTATACAGAAGATGATTTCTATTATTGAGAGTGACCTCATTCACACATCCAAGGACCTGTAGTTGAATGTCAGTAATTCAAACTGAGTTTCAAGGCTACAGGAATAAGTATAAATTAGTTAGGAAGGTTCCATGTAAACATCAGTTCAAGGTCTAAATTGTTCATGACTTCAAACAAGCTTAGCTAATTGCTAATCAATGGGCTGAATCCTGAGAGAGCGTTTTTACCAGGATATGGATAGTAGTAAACCTGATATGCAGTCTCAGGGCGAAAACAAGAAGTTAAAATGACAAACCAGATCTGAGAAGCACAGTAGTTTACAGAGAAAGATCTTTCTCTTCAAGAGGGATAAGTATTTTTCTGCATGCATCATCACAGAGTGAATCTTTACCCTTCTCTATGAATAAAGCAGAAAAAAAAAAAAATTATTTGTGATCCATAGTTAGGCTATGTAAACTTATTCTCTAAACAAATGAGCTATTTTCTGCTTGCTGTATTTAGTAATACGTTTAGAAACACAAAACAAGGACTTAATGATATTCAAGTTTATTGAATGAGATAATTTGAAGCAGCTCACAGAATGCATATGAAGTTACAACAGTGTAACTTATTCTGCTTTATATGGCAAAATTTGGTCCTTCTGGTCTTTTGATGGATACATGTGGATATAGTTAAAATCAAGAATCAAAAGTTAGGAATTAGAAATGAAACAGGCAAGGCAAATTTGCATATCAACTTGAGAATACAGATGGAAATGAAGGTGTATTTAATCAGGCACTTTATATTAGCATTATTGATTACCTAAAGGGTTCTGGCTGTCACAGGCAAATGTCAGATACTCTAATTAGATTACTGTATAACTTGTGTATGAATTAATTGCACAGAGGATCGCATATAATCAAATGCAGTCTTTGTTTTTCACATTTCTTTTTTCCTCAGCAGATCTTTTGCATCTGCTGGACAATGACACCATGAAATACAGTTTCTGAATGCAGATTTGTTTTGGGATGTTCAATAATTTTAAGTATGCAGACAGTGTGATTCCTATCTCTGGTTTACCAATGGGTCTATAAAGCCTCACGGAAAGATTAATTACAGCTCACATCAATTTTGGCCTCTAGATGTCATGTAAAGAACATAACACCAAAGAGGAAGCAGAAGAATTTTGTTTATGTCCATCAGAGAAAATAAGAGAGAATAACAGGTAGGTAGTGGAATTTTAAAAAGCCTTGGGTTTGCAGTTTGTATCCTTTCAAATAACTGAAGTTCTTAAAATTAAGTAGGAAGTAGGAAAAAATAAGTTCAATGGAAGAAATGTTGCTGATTGAAGAACTATTTCTAAAAATCAGCAAGAATTGAGAAAATAATAAACAAGGTTCAGAAACTCACAGTTGTCATATAACTGAAAGTCAAGGTTAAAACTGGTACAGAAAATACAATGGCTGTCACAGATGCAATAAAAATGTAGTTATATACCTGACCTTTTGCATCAAACTGCCTGCAGTTCCAAGCATTTCTCAAAATACTTTTGATAACACAAAAACAATTTTCCAAATATTTTATTTGCAGTTTTAAAATGCACAGTGCAAACACCATAAAAGCATTTTGCTCCATGACAGCACTTATCCAAGGGTCTTAAAAAGCGTTGGTCACGTGAATACCGTATAAAATAAGTAAATAGGATTATATTCATTTTTGCAGGTCAGTGAATAGAAAGAAAAAGTTATTGAAATGCAGGTCAAAACTTTAATTCCAAATTCACAGAAAGACCAGAAGAGGAATGTCAAAATTTTTTTACCATGGAATTAAACTTTCATTATCAAATATAAATAAAAAATGTGACAGGTAATCAGTTTAGATTCTATAAGGGATCTTTCATGTAGGGTTTCTATGACATTGTGTTTTTCTATGTAGTAAAACACTTTGGAAAACTGCAGGTGTCTGCAGACTTAGATGCCACCAGTGGACATCTTCTCATCTTTATGCAGGCACTATGCATGCTAACAACACACAATGCCCATATTAAGCAAAGACCCAAAGAAAGTGTGCATCCCAAAGGTTGAGTCCTGTACAGTACGTGTAAGACAAGCCCGTAGAGTAAAACTGACCTTATCCTTACAGCCACAAAGCTGTCATTTATAAGGTATGCAATGCTAGGGTTCTCAGTTGCTTCTCCACTATTGGCTCCGTCAGTCATAAGTCTCTTAGCTGTCCAGCATCTTGTGCCTTTTCCTGTCTTACGCATCTCTCCTAATGTTTATCACCAGGACTATCACTTGCCAACACCAAAATCTTATTTCATAGCTGCTGTTCCCACTGACTAACACTCATTTCCAAGCACAGAAGCACAGAACAAGCTAGGATCCAGCTTGTGCCAGTTGTTCACCTCTGGGTAATAGTTATTTCAAAATGACACCACAAGTTACTATAAAATACTATTTAGAGTATGATAGTACTTTCATACTACTCTAAGTGTCTATTGTTAATTTTATCTCTCCTCCCACTAAAACAGCTTTTTCTTTTTGAGAGAATAAATGCATTAATCAAAAATATCTGCAACAGACTGACCACGTTGGTCACACTAAATAGATCTAATCCTTTAAGTAAGCCTTTTCCAGGACTTAAAGAATAATGAGATTAGACTCCACTTACAACCAATACATTCTCCTTGAAATTTCAAAGTGCCTCAAATGCATAAATACACTCCACCTTGATACACAACATCAAGTATTTTTGATCAGTTTTTGGTATGTTCACTTTCTTGTAGATTTATTTAACTTCTATTAATTGTAAAAAGTGGAAAAGAAGCATTCCAATATAAGGTAGCTCCTACCTAACACTGTAACTCACAAAATTGGACCCTGTTCCTCACCTTGCCTTTCTCCTATGGTATTTTCTGATTCTGAGGAACATGAAGTGTTAAGTAAATACCACCTCTAAGAAAATTACCTCTTGCCTCAGCTTGTTGCAGTTGTGCCTGAGCTGGGTCAGCCACTTTCCATCAGTCAGTGCAAACTCCCAGTGGGAGTCAAGAGCTGAGGTTCAACCTTTTTTTTTTTACCATGCAAACAAAAAATTGTGAGTAATTTTGTTCTCACGCAGACCATTTCTGCACCATAACAGAAATCTCATTTCTCAATTTCTTTGCAAGCAGCGATGCATAATAAAAAGTTGCCTCAGTCCCTTAAAAAAAAAAATAATATGAACTAGCTTATAAGAAAATGTAAATGAAACGCTATATGACAAAATGGCAACACTTCTGCAAATGTGTGGGTTCAATGGCAACAGCTTGAGGTCTTTAGCGATCAAAGCCATTTGCTCAGGTTGGCATGTTCTATTCTGGGGAGTCTCAGATTTCTGCTAAACTGGCCTTTGGCACATGAAGTCTTTGTAGGCTGACTTCAGAAGCTTTGGGATAATAGTTTATGAATGCAAAGGATTCTCTACAAGCATGGAAAAGTATGGGGAAAAAATGAAAGGATTAAGCAGGAAATTATTTTTAAAGTGTGTTTTTTCTCTTTTAAAAGATTATAACCTTGAGAAGGAAATAGCTTCTAAAAAATTAAACAGTGAAATACAAATGAATTTTTAAAACATCAGTTAATATTTTGTGTCTTGAAATGAATTATACTAAAATATATTTCAGGCATACAAAGTGCCTTTTACTCAATTTAATCACTGGTTAATTTGATCCTTCATTTAATTTGATCAAAACCCCAGGAATCAAATCAGTTGTATTAAAAATAGCAAAACTTTCACTCCTTATTTTGATTAATTTTGATCGCCTTAGGCAAGTAATATCATATAATTCAATCACTGCTATAGAACATTGCCATTTTAATTAATTATGAAAATGAAAAAAATTGAGTGCGAACAGAGATAAAAGCCCAAGGAAGAAAATGTATTTATAACAAAAGGGCAATTACAACTCAATGTTGTGTTATTAAGACATTGTTACTAAAAATTTTAGTTCTACCATTTGTCATTGTAACCCACTTGCATACTGCTCAAGCCCAATACGCATCTTCATCTATGACTGCTGTAAGCACAGGAAAATCAAAATTCGATAAAAAGAAGTGCCACCTCTGGAGATTTTCTTGCGAAGAGAAGCCACTTGTATGATAACATGCAGCATCTTTGCCTTCTAGGGAATTTCAGTACTGCCTTGAGGCAAATCTCCTTGGACAGGCTGTTGTCTCTGATTTTAGGAAAAATTTGCTGCCAGAACTGGCTCAGGAAGCAAAAAAAATTATTTAAACAAAGCTGAGGAGAGAAGAGGGGGAATAAAGTATCCAGCATGTCTTTTCATCGCTTTCCATCCCTCTTTCTTTGTTGTTTTTTCCTTCCTGCTACCCACAGTGTATGGTTGGAGAAGCAAAAGAGGTCATTCTGGTGACTCAGGAGAAAACGGTTGATTTCCTGAAGAAGTCTGGAGGCTGGTAACACTCAGAATAATGTAAAAGACTGCTGCCATAATTAATTGCTGGTCAAGCAGATTACTACATAGATAAGTGATTCTGTAGCTTCTCTTCATAAATATGGCAAGAATGCCAAAATAAGTGATGCACGTAAATAATTCCAGCTTCACAGAACCAAGAGAATAATAACCACAGCAACAAACATCAGAATTTAGAAAAAAAACCTCTTTAAAAATAAATTTTGGGATCTTGTTTCCTGTTTATTTTCTTGTTTTTCTTTTTTCTTTCTTTTCTAGGATTAATAACATGGACTCACCAATCCATGAATATGAATATGTTTTTTCAAAACTAGTGGAAATCTGAGATAGAATTTATTACCTTCCAGTTAGGCATCAACCAAATTTAGATTTTAATGTTTTGCAAATTGAGGTCTGCTGAGATCTGGCCTTGAGGGGAAGTATGCACGACTCCCACATGCTCCCATATTTCGTTGATACAGGTGATATTAAGAATAATGAAAGGAACCTGTGTGCATTAAGGCTCTCATCAATATCAACATGCAAAGCATTTTGAAATGACTCATCAAAACATCGAAATATATTTTCCTCCCACCATACATCTTTTTCTGACTCATGACCGGGACCCCATTTTCTTCAACAAACTGAGTTACACCTCCCATGCTGCATAGTTGTAATAGTAGTAAAAAATTTTTAAGGTGTTTTTAAGTATAACAAGACCCAGACAAACAGAGAAAAATGGAGTTCTTCTTATTCATCTTCCTTGAGAAAAGCATATATTCTGGAAACATCTTTTCAGGCTCAGTAAACTTATGTAAACCCATGAGATATCACTCCTAATGCTTTTTACTTTTTTTCTTTTTTTAATTCTGAATTTTTGTTCCACTGCTCAATCCAGATTGCAAGGCAACAAAATTCTGAACTATTGGGCTGTTGCTCAGGACTTCTGAACCAAAGCAAGCCCTGGCCAGCCAGCAGTGATCAAATATATGTAGTCTTGTAGCAGATTCTATGCTGGTACTTTTTGGGACTGCCTGGACAAAAAATATTTCACTTTAAATACAGCTATTTAAGTTTTACTTCATTTTATTCAAGTTACCATAGTCATGCCATGGTATATTTTCTTGTTTAGCCATCCCAGCTGCTTCGTGTCCATCCTCAGAAAGATTCTACTTGTTGAGATTGCTTTCTTTCCACATTCCCATCCCAACACTTTGTATTTAAGATAATTTTTTCCAGCACAAAACCCATCACTCTGAGGACTGCCTGTGCTACGTTTTCTATTGTCAATCTTTCTCATAATCTAAACAGACTGGAAATGTTACTTCACTGTTGAACTGAATTGCTTGTTGAAAGGTTTCTACAAAGGAAATAATCCTTCTTAGTGACCTTACAAATTAATTCTGTGTATTCAGGCATTTTAAGAAAAAATTTTGATAGCAGGGGGAAATTGTCTGAAGATGTCAGTCCATACATCCAATTGCATCTATTCTGAATAGTTCAGCTTTACCTGTATTTGTTCTGTACTTCCCTCAGGGTCAGAGCTACTCTCCGGCACACCGTACACTGCATTTCAGCTAGTAAAATTAGAAGTTGTTCAGATATGCAGGAGATTATTTTTACAGACAGTCTATATTGAAAGTCAATTTCAGGTCCTGAATTTCATTTAAAAGAATATTACTTACCATAATGCATCATTATATTAGATATTATATATTATATTATTACACATATATATTATATTATGTATTATATATTATTATATTATATATTATATTATATTATTATATTACATTATATTGTATATTATTATATACATTACCAACCTTTTGCACTATTCTCTTTTTGTGGTTTTTTTTCAATGTGCAATCTGTAAAGACAACAAACATGACAGTGATTTAGTCTTTTTTTCACTAAATAACCTTTCAATAGTAGGAGAACATAGACTATGATTAAGAATGCATTTGTGAGTGTAAAAAACAGTCTTAGAGACAGAAGCAACACTGGGACACAACTTTACAAGGTTTTGAAAAACAAAGGAAAATAATGCATTTATGTCAAGATTTTTTCCTCATTTCTACATGTTTTCTTCCACCAGCAGATACTGTTATAGAGAAAATGGAATAAACTTACTTCCCTTCCTCTTTCCTAGAACGTGTCTTGTTCCCTGTCTTAAGGACCCGTGGTATTTTCAGTTTTCCATGTTTAAAAACAAACTGTTGAAATTGATTGTGTGGGGAAAATATGGCATACTTTTCATTTTAAGCATTTTTAAAGTTGTGAAAATACAACAAAATATGGATTTAAATAATTTTCAAATATACTTTTATTACTTTTCAAATTTAATTATAATAAGAACAGTATCACTATATTAAAACTTAATTACTTTATACTCTTTCTGGCTTCATGACAGTGCTCATAAAATGCTTAATATTCATGTAACATGCTACCTCACCCTGTAATATCACCATATTTATGGAAGGAAATTGTAATCCTCTTTACTGGCTCAGGTTAATTCCAATAAAATATTAAATCCATTTTCTAATCTAAATGAGTTCATTAGGAGAGGCATGGTACTGAGAATACCAAACTCTCTACAGAGTTCAGCTTCATTACATTTCAGCACTGTGCATTTCCAGAGCTGTTGTACTACATTTATGAGGATTTATCTGTACTGTTCCAAAAACATTCATCCTAATTCTACTCCTTCTGTGCATGCTAATCATGAATATGTTAAGTGGAAATACTAAGCTAGCAGCCAATCTCATCCCCAGATGGGTTCAAGATATGATTACAGAAGCAAATTTGCCATAAGCACTCATAAAGCAGTGCCAGAGGAGAGGAAATGAAGGTTTGGAGACTTTCTCCCCTGCCCCCCTTCTTTTTTTTATTTTTAGTATATTAGGCAACAAATTATCTTTGTTGAGGAGGAGAAATGTCATAAGATGCATAGAGGCCTGGTATTTCCAGCCTGATGTGAACTATTTACCTTGAGTTAAGCCATTAAATGTTTTGCATGGAACAATTCTAAACAATACAAACCAAACTCCTTTGGACTGAGTTCTGGCATCTTCATCTGGTTAAGGGCACCACTCCACAGAAATAATCCCACTGATCCTGAGAGAATTGCTGGTGAAGTACAGCTAGCTCAGACTTCAGAGTGTAAATGAAACTGTTATCCTTGTTAAATTAAAAAGCAGTGGATACGATTATTTTTACCTCAGCTTATACAGCATCACCACCAGCAGTAGCGCTCTCTCAGATAAAATCTGTATTTTCAAGGAAGAAATCATAAACTAAAATGCCAACAACACAAAGTATTCTGACATTATTTATATTCAAGTGCCGTACATTATATGTATTAATCACTGATCAGTAGAAAAGTATAACCTTCTTCTTCAAACTTTTCCTTTCTCTTCAGAAGAACTAAAGCATGATTGCTCTGAACAGTAAATTTGATTTTATCCCTGTGTCATATACCACTACCTAGTCACTGAAACTTTTAATGGCTATACATATGTACATATACTACTGAAATACGGACAACATGGGTCAGTAGCTACCGTTTTGTTCTAAATGTGGTAGCTCTGTACTGAATTGCTAGAGCACACCTATTCTCTCTTGTCTTTTAAACTCGTGGCCAGACTTAAGAGAAGTAAAAGGAAACAAACTAGCTTTGTCCTTTACCTTGGAAGAATGGAAGTGGGTGGCTGGTAATCTGAAGGACATCCACGACGAATAACTTGGCCAACTTTAGGTGACTGGCCGCTGGTTGTCACTGTTGCTCCACAAAACAGGAGCTGCAGACGGGGAAACTTTCAAAAGTAGTCCTTGCAGCCCAAAGTTTCAGACTTTTGGTTGATCCTTTTACATGGCCTGAGGTAAAGGCATCCACTGAATTTTAATAGCTTTCAAAGCTGGATTGGTATGTTAAAATAGAGCAGGTTGTCAAAGACAAAGAGATCAGATAACTGGAAGCTGTGGAGTGTTGTGACAAAAAACACAGCAGGGCTGAATATACATAGAAGGAAACTAAATGCAAGTGCTAAAAAAAATTACATTTTAATCACAACTTGTTAATTCCCTTCTGAAGTCGAATATGCAATTTAAATATGTCATTTGATACTGATTTCAAGCCCAGTCCTTCAAAAACTCCTAAATACAATGCCACTCACCCCTAACAGTTCTCCTCACTTCACAGTTGTTTTTAGTCTCTTTTTATAATCCCTGTGTATCAGGGAGCTGAACTCCAACTATGCAACCCTCAGTGCTTCTCTGAGTAGTGTCAGTGGGAAATTTGCTTAAATTCAAGTATCCACAGACTCCAGCTACTAACACAAACCACCCAGTGGTTCTTCTCAGCATAACAAACAATGATTTCAATATAGTTTGCTAGAATGACTCACTAGTATGTAACTTCTACAGAATCAGACCAAATTAATCATGAAGTTGGTGTTCCACTTGTTCCCTAAATTCTTCTGAATAACCTTTCTTCTGGAGATAGAGATGACCAATTATTTCATTTACATGGAAAATAACATTTTTAAATTCAATGGGAGAAGCTTGAAGGGATTATCAGCAATAGGTCCAACTTTATCCTGTTAAAAACTTTATTCTGTCTCTAATACAGGGATGTTATGCCACAGAAATGGCTGAGTTTCACAACAATTTGCTTGAAGTTTTCACTTTAATCAGGAGAAAAAAAGAGAGAATATATTCAGATAAAAGCTAGGATACAAATTTTAAGTTGGCACTCATGGGATCTTATTCAGTCAGAAAGGAAAGAAAGTTAGTTTGAATTTCCTTTCCATAAGTGAAAACCAAGTTTTTAAAATCAAGGAGCATTGTTTAGACTGCCTTTTTAAAGAAGATTCTTGAAAATATAAACACAACATTTTACCAAAAGTAAAGAGCATTCATTAACACTCACTTATCCTTCTGAATAGCAGTGCCTCCTTAGTCAGAAGTGATACATTTCACTGTGGTGAGCTTATATTTCATTACAGGCATGAATTAACAGATAACTAATAGCGATATAGCAAATATACTTCAAGGGTATTTCCAGTGTTGTCAAGTTTCTTCAGATGGCTCCTCTGCGCAGTTCATTTTGCTCAATTTTTTAGTGTTTTTCTTCTACTTTCACTATTTTAATAAGCTATTTATTCATATATTCTTAGTTAAACCAAAATTCATTTACCACATTTATGTTTTTAAAATAATCAGTACTGATTTCCCTAACTTGCAGTATATTTCTATGCGCCCAGGCAGTGACTGCAGTGACTGCTGTTGCTGCTCGTACTGATCAACATCAACTGTACAAAACCTCCCAAGCTGACAACGTTAAAACATGACTTCTTTGAGTTCAAAAGGTCACAAAGCATGAAATCAATTAAAAACCCAGAAGGCTGAAAACCATCGTGGTAAATTATGGAATTCCCACGAAGACTGGGAAAAGAAAGACGAAGACTGACTGACCAAGCTTTCCATCCCATCACACACAGATTTCTGCCCTAAAACAAAATGTCAGCTGTAGTTTGTCATAGGAGCAGGGATCCCCAAACAACCAAGCGGTGGTGGTACATGAGTTATTGGCTTGTCAAAAAAACCCCAACACTTTGATTGTATAGCGCTGTGGAATAATTTTTGTGTTCATTTAAGAGGAGCTCATAATCTGCGCAGCATACAGGATAGGGGTTCGCTTTCTACCTTGCATCTAAGATTTTTAATACTTCATTCCCGTTACTGCTGAAGCACAAAAGAGTCGGCAGAGCTGCGGAGGAGTATCAAATTTAGCAGTGGCGTTCAATTGTGTCTGAGTACCCAACAGAGAGTATATTAAGGAGATTATTCAATTATTGCATAAATTAGAGTCTTCTTTTGCAGCCTACAGTGATCTTAGAATCTCTATTCCTTAAATTAAAAAAAAAAAATAAAAAGGTATTCTATTTGTAAGTATAATAATAGGGGGGAAATTACTTCAACCCCAGAAAACTATTTTAAACCCCTTGGTAAAGTATGTGAATTACAGGTTATTCACAACCTGATTACATTTCACTACATTCAACAGTAGTTAGCTTTCTTCTGACACTATGGGGTTTCTAAAAATGTCCTCTTCTATTTTCAGATAGGGAGACTGAATTTCTATAATCAATCTTTTTACCGTGATACTTTTAGAAAAGAAGAAGCTACTGCATATAGACAAGTCAACTTTTATGAGTTTATCTGGAGGGACTCTCGGTAGGGGTTTAGAAACACCTTGCCCAGCAGCTCCCTGAGGAGCAGGTACATCAAAACCAAGCTGTGACACCAAATTGAGAGATAAATTCACACTGAGGCGGATTTCAGAGCTGCAGAACTCCCTTCCAACAGGGAAGTGACGAAGGGCTGCAGCGCTCTGTTAGTCTCCCAGCCTTGAAGCTAGGCTGCCTGTTTTGGGGGGACACAAAGGAATTTTGCTGTCCAGAAACCAGAGACACATGCCCTTGAGACAAAAAAAGGTTCAGTAGTCATATTATTGCGGGTGTGCAGGTGCTTTTTATTCCAATGTTTATGGATTTCAGCAACATAAATGACATGAATGAGTGCTTGGAGTTTTGACTTGGCTTGTTTATCCTTTTCAAAAGAATACAGAGAGGAGAAAATAAAAAGTCCCTGGAACATGAAGTGCCACTTCAGTTTAGGCTACTCCTTCTTTGACGTTTTTGTCCAAGGATACACACACCTTGATTTTATTTAATGTGGCTACTGATTTCCAGAGTCTGATTAATGACTAGTTCTTTTGTAAGTTCTTTTCAAGCAAATGTATCAAATCTTATACCTTACTTCAGTGAAGCCATTAAGCAAATGCTTAGCTATTTCACTAGATCACAAGCAGAGCTGGACAACTGATATATGCAAGCTAAATCCCAGACAGTAATTCAAGTATGAGGTCAAAATGAGCATAAAAGCTTTGCCTAACATGATTTTATTTAAAAGAACTTCTGTTTTAGAAGATCAGTTAAAAAATTATAGCTAGCAGACAATCATTTCTGTTCAGAAAAAATCTGCAGTCAAAAATAACTGTTAAAGACAGTTAAGATGAATCACAATCTTTTTATCAATTCAGTTTTGACACTGATTTCCCAAACTGCTGGTCTCTCCCCTCCCCCCCAACTTGTGACAACACATTGTATACTGCTATATACAGTGATAAAGCAAGACTCCCATTACGCTAAGCATATACTGGTCTTGCACCCATTTCTTGAGGTGCATGCCATCACTCCTCCTGCCAGCAGCCTGTCCTGCATCATCAGACATGCGCCTGTTTGAATGGTTCTGCTCTCAGAGCACTCACCAAAATATGACAACAAGGAGCGTATTTAGACCTTCTCCTGGCTTCTGGCAGAGCGACTTACAGATCCTATCAAAAGAAAAAAAGCCTCCTGTGGTTACTCTTTATGTTTCTCTTCTCTCTGAAACCTACAAGTAATTTCAAAAATTCAGGTCACTGTTGAGGGTGTTTAGATACTGTTTTGCATTTCTACTACAATGATTCCGCTGTGTAGTTGCATCGTAAGAGAAAGGATCTTTCATCTTTAGCTCTAGAAGTCAGAGAAGAAGAAAGGAGAAAAGCAGAAAATAAAAGATGGTCCTTCTGTTATTTTGCTTATCCAGAGCCTGTCAACCAGACAGACCCAGAGTATCAAAGCTTTTACCTTTTTTTTTTTCTTCAGCTGAAAACTACCAGCTTCTTAAAAGCATTTGACCTGAGGAGACGATGCTTTTCAGTCATCTCACTGAATGGTATCTAGAAAGTCCAGCCAGAATAAGTCGAGCAACCAAAATGTGAGTGAAGAAATCAGTGCAGCAGGGAAGTGAAGGAGGAGGGTAGGTAATGATGGACTAAGAGACTGCCTAGTACAAAGAGAGGCACATATTTCAACCTGGCAGGAATAATTTCTTACACAAGACTAATCAGTTAAGCTATCAATTAAAGATGAGGCTTGACTGCAGTCACTGATGAGAAAAAACAAGGTATCTTTATGAGTTGTCAGTATATTATTATTTATTTTCCATGCAAAAAAATTTGACACAGACTCCCAAACAGCACAAGAGAGAACAAAGGAGAAACAGACTGTATGTAGATGTAGGACTGTACGAAAAGTATGTAAAAGAGGTAGCAAAAGATACTGTTGGCTTGCTGCCATTTGCATGTCTCATTATGCACTTCTTGTTGTTTCTAAAGGATGCTTTATTTTGCACTTTGACAACATTTCCCATTATTCAGGAACAGAAGCACCACTGCAAAGTTCTTGGTGAAAAAAAAAACCGACTCGACAATAAATGCTGCATGATTTTCCTCATCAAGTCAATCTATTTAGGAAAGTTGCAATCAGATTAACCACCACTCCTACTTGATGATCTCAAAGATAAATTTTTTTGTGAGCAGTGAAGGCACAGGAGAAGCCATCATTAAGATGGTCACAGAACTACTCTTTCCAATGAATTCAATGATGTGAGAGGAAAAATAACTAACCAAAGGAGGGGAAAGGGGGGAATGGCACAGAGAGTGTCAACCAGGTTTGACTCCAAGAAACAGAGGATCTTCAGTCTCTTTTAATTTTCCAGATTTAGTCCCTTAATATTTTGCTGTAATTCAGAGTGACTTCTGAGATACAATGATTAGACTTACATCAGACACTATCACATTTTTCATCAAATCCATTGAAAATAGTTATATAGAACAAGGACAAATAGTCAAAACAGGTAGTCACATATTTGCCTTTGTTGTTTTCCAAAAAAGAGCTGTTCTTCAAGATTCTTCCTTCTCTATTTGTTATGTATACACCAGCAAGCATAAAAATAGCAGTTTTAGAGAGTATTCTGTGATTTAACTTCAGTGACACTCATTGGAACTTGTGGATTCCTGGGTATCTTAAACACTACTGAAATTACCTTGTTTAGATATTTATGAAAATTTGCCTGTAATTATTACTCATTTGGAGGCTGGTTGTTGGGTTTTTTTCCTTGTTCCCCATAAAATACCAAATGCACTCAACCATGACTTTGGACATTCACATGCGATTACGTGTCTCGTATAAATATACACTTCCCTAATTTTTCAGATAAACTTATGTTTTATACACAGAATTGACATTATAATCTTTCAAAAACATCAAAGAAATTCAAGATCTTATTGTGAAGTGATTGTTCTTTGCCAGGACCTTACCAGTTTCCATTGAAAGTTAAGACTACTTTTGGTATTGTCCACAAAGTCAACACTAACCAGCTAAGGCATTAAAAAGAACCCCGAGACAATATACTGCCTCTATGCCTGCTTATGTATCAGCTGAGATTTGTACTCCTATATTAAATTAAGTCATGAATAATTCCCATACACTTGGGATTAACTCTGAAAGAGATTCCAGGGGGAGCCAGCCCAGAGGGCTGGAAATAAAAGGAAACTCGCAAATAGGCAGAGTCCTTCTTCATTGAACATACCTTAAACAACACCTGCCTCTTTGGGACCAGCCCCAGGACGGTCACGAGGCATAAAGGCATCTGGGAAGATGGTATTATAGGAAGGATGCACTGCTCTGATCAAATTGCATGCTTCAAAATGCATGATATAAAATAACACATATATAATTATATTATAATGTACTTTAAAATACTTAATAGATAAGATATAAAAGATTAAAAAATATTTGTGAGTGAGGAGAATAGGACATATTGACTAAACATCTCACATATGAGAAGTGACAGAAAAATTTGAAGTCTTTTCAACACATAAAAGGTACAAAAAAGGAAGAGGAAAGTAAGTGAGTCCACACAGTGATTGTAAATTATAAAACTGTGAAAGGAAATCGAAATCCGACACTTCAGTTATTCTTTATGACTCTTTCTGGACTTAGGAGCAATATTTTTTCTAGAAATATTTTGCATGGAAATTTTTCGTGGACATATTTAAAGGCATCCTTGCCCAGGGAATACAAGACTTGGTCTGGAAGTTGGTCATGATAATGCTTCAGCCTCTCCCTGCCACATGGCCTCGGCAAGTCACTGCACCTTGAAGCACTTTTGGCTCCAGACCCCTCTTTTTACTCTGCCATGTACAAGCAAGCTCTTCAGACACACGGTGCTAAAGAGCCATTATGAACACAAGACCAGCCACCAATCTCAGCTTCTTTTTCTAGGTGCTGCAATAATGTTAAAATCAAAACCAAACAAAAAAGAAATATTCATTTTTCCTAGTGTTCGGTAGTAGACTGAGGCTTTGCAGTTAAGATTTGAGACTCAAAAAAACAAACTAGTCTAGAAAAGCCTTCTAGTTACTGATCTTCAGCAACTCTAGCTGCACGCAGTTTATTACAGAAATGAATTCTATAAATCCATCATCTTATGTTTATTTTCACAATTTTTTTTCAGTGATTAACACTGAAATAACAGAATTTAAAAGGTTAAACTTCTTAAAGTACTAGTCTCCTACAAAAAAAGACTCCTTTGTGTAAGATGCATTACACAAGCATCACAGTGAGGTATCTTACCATGTAAAAAGATACACACCAGAAAAAGCTGGAAAAAGCTAGACAAGAATGTAGCTTGACTGTTTTCTCAGCCTGAAATCATAAGATTTTTGCTAAAAATCAGAAGCCAGTCATAGTGGCAAGCGTCTGAAAACTTGCACAGCTCTGATAAGAAAGGACATCTCTCATAAATATTCATTAAAAATTACCTTTTCTGGATCATGAATTTTTCAAACAGACACTGGTTTGACCTCTGCAAGGAACAAACCCCAGCCCATAGCAGAATGTCTCCATTTTCTGACAGAAAAAAAAAAAAAAAGGCTTTTTCTGGGTGAGCATCTGCTTTGTACACTACATGAGGCTCTGGGTCAATTACCTTCGCAATCCAAGCGTCTGAGCATTAATATTAAATTCAAATCACAGTATTTAAATTCTGAAGTGTTACCTTCATATTTTCTTGAAAAATTGATTGTGAGGCAAGACAGTGATTTGCATTTTAAACAATTTTCTAAACTAGCATCACCGTTCCTTAGACATCTTTCAGTTCAAACAAGACAGTTATAATTGACAATCTTAAAGCACTTCATTAATATCTCCTGAGCTGGGAAGACTATGTTTGTGGGAAGAATATGTTTGTAGATTTTCTAAGCTGCTTTGTCCTTCTAGCTGTCTGGAAACCGGGGATTCCCTTTACATCAGTGTTACCACACCAGATAAAACATGTGGCTTATTCAGCACCATTGGTGGCTGGCAAGAGAGGTATAAATGGGAGCTGTGATAGCTGGAACCCACATGAACTCTGCTGAAGAAACGTCTTCTGCTTGTACTCTCTCCCTTAGGACTGTTTCACAGAGTCATTTCAATCTAACTTTTGCTAATTTCTGGTATAGGCTTGTGATGCCCATTTTAAACCACCCCAAGTTTTAAGCCATCTTCATAATGTTGGCAGCTTCAGCTTTTTGCTGATCACATTTACCCTAGCATCTACTCGATGCACAGATAAAAGGACTATCAGCCATTGCAGACAGAAACAGCAGGCTGTATATCTCAACCCCATACACAAAGAAGTGGCTCAGAGAGAAACAGAGAACTATTCCATACAACTATATTTCAACTTTGCTGGTACAGAAGAGAGAAACCTGACGCTTTGTGTGGCTTGCCGTATAAGCATCATAATAATTTCTCCTTAGAATTTCATGATTTTAGGGTTACTTGAACACTAAGGATGGAAACGAGAGATTTTCTTGCATTATTTCTCTTAGTCATAGGAATTCGTGTAGGAGATGTGTTAAGCAAAAGGTATAGATAATTTTTTTCAGATGCCCTATTCAATTTCTCCTCCCTTCAGCTTCTGTGCAGGCAAATCTGGTAAATGGAGATCTAAATGCAACATAACTATAGCTTACAGGGAGAAGAATTGAGAGGCTGAAAACTTAAGATTTTGGCATGCTTGTATAAAATTCAGCTTAGCACACCGTTCTCAAATGAGATAATTCATTTAAGCAAAATTGCACGATTTATTGCTTATGATGAATATAAAATCCTTCTAGTGCAGAAACTTAACGGGACATGCTAGCAGGATTTAATCTGTATATTCATAGAACTTTAGCAACAAAAAGATTATATTGGAAGAGCATGAATTGTATCTCCACTAGCACGGTAGTAACAGACATCTAGCTGCATCAGCATACTAAAACCTAGGCACAGTAACAGCTACATTCTAACAAATGCTTGACAAATGTTCAGCATGGAAGGGGACTTTTAGAACCTTTAATCTTTCTTACTTAACTCTTTGTTTTCATATGCTTTTCTTTAATTTGTCCATGACAGAAAAAATATGTACACTTTGAATGCCGAAGAAGACTGATTTGTTTGGTACAGAAGACAGAATTCTGTCAGGGACTTTTCTTACATTTTACATTTCAGTGCTTATGTGCAGAGAGAGGAAATGAAGCAAACTGGTTGCCAAAGATTCAAGATGTGGCAAACAATATATGCTCCCCCTTTCAAAGGCAAGGTGCATATACACGTATAGGCTATTCATTATGAACAACAGAATTGCTATTTGCCTATTTCAAATGGAATCCAAATGTGCCAAGCACAGCAAGAATGCTGAGAGCAAAGAGTGCTTAATATTCTAGCCCAGCTCACTGAAAAAAGCACTGAATTGACAGAGCAGTGTTCTGTAGAGCAACATGATGTGTCTGCTTTAAATGGAGAATAATGGATTTAAGTTTAGTGCAGAACTAAAGGGCTCAATTACTATTCATGAATTCTGAAATGTTCTACTACAGAAACTCCTTTTGCATGAAATGTTCATCAGAATCAATGTGTGGAACTACAAAAAGTAAACCTTGCCCCCTCACACAATACAGTACTTACCTAGATTTCTGCATTTACAAAGAGCATTGCTGTGGCATTTATCTAAAACCACCTAGACTACAGAACGAACTATTTAAAATAAATATGCTTCAGAGGATTGTTATAGGGAAAGCTGCTCTACTAGTGCCATTTACTGCTGCTTTTATACAACCATTTGCCTAGCCTAAGACAGGCCCAGTGGTTCAGGAAAACCGTTTTCATGAAGTCTGAAGGTAGCCTTTCGGCCAGTAGAGCGAGAAGGCTAATTTTCAAGCACTCTGGAAGATTTCTGTAACACAGTTGAATTTTCATCAGAAATTGTATTAACACTGAAACTGTAGAAGTTCCAGAAATTGTTCTGTGTTATTTGTGTAATTATTCAAAGACAGGGTCCTCATTCAGCACAAAGTCAGAACCAGCACTTATATCCTGTACAATTCAGCATTTCACTTGAAATACAGGCTTTATCCCACAACTCTGAAGCCTCATCAGCTTCTATAGTTTTAGTCTGTAAAATTTTTATACAATATGGGTTTTGATTAGTTGCTAAAATGTAAGCAGAGAATTGTTGTCTATCTTGTGTCCTATATACAGGCATATATGATATCTCATGGAATTATTCCTGAAATTTAAAGACATGAACATTCAGATAGGGTTGCCCTTTGCAGTTTGCAGCACTCATTTTAATTAGGACTAATCACAGAGAAAATTTTTACCCAGAATGAGAAAAATGGAATGCAACGTGTCTTTAATATCCAAAGTTATTTGTATATCCCTTCTAATTATGTTCAAGTAATAGTCTCCCTTAAAAATTCATATATCTTGTGTTTCTTTGTAACTTAGGGCCAAATTAATCATCTATCTGCTTGGAAAACATCTGCCATTCAATATTTATTAGCATATAAAGGATGGTAATTCTTCAAACATTTGTCTTTCCTGCATTATAATTGAGATTAGCACAGGAGTTTTTTTGTGGGGTTGTGGTTGTTTTTTTTTTCCCCAAACACTGCCTTTTAAAGAGTCGAAAATTTTGTTTATTCTCTGAGTGTACAGATGACTGTGAGCCCTGAAGGCGGCTTCCAGAGGCTTTGTGTTAACAAGCTACTGCTGCTTGCATATTCCATCCCTCAAAGTAACACATAGCAGAAGTTTATCATCGTTGTGTGCCATCTGGAGTATGTTGATAGAACTGCAGCTTCATAACAAGGTCTAACGAGTATTTTGGCTGCTTGCGTCTGGGAGTATTATGTATTTCAAGGCCGTTTCCTTATGTAATGTGTGTGAAGTTTAGTTAGGACTTTGCCAGGATTTGCGTTAGAGTATGAATTTCATTTTGAAAATCAGGCTTTTTTTACCCTGCCTGCTGTCGTTTCCCCCAGAGTGAGCTATAATACAACAGAGATGAAAAACAAATCTTCTGCCTATCACAGAGGTGATTTTTCTCTAAATTTTCATGATTCCTCAACCAAGTAGCACAAGCTGTGAACAAAAGAGGTCATGTTTGCTGCTTTACAATTCCATATCTGAAGAATTAAAGGGAAAGTGAAGTAACAAACCACCTATAAAAACTGATGACACTCATCTAGGGACATTTGACAAACTTGAAAGTTATGTGAGTTCCCTTTAAAGCTTTAAGACATGTTTTGAGGAGGAAGGTCTGGAAACAGAAATAATTACAGGAGCAGAAACATCTTTATTAATTGCAAGTTCATCTGAAGAAAGAAACTTCACAGGAGATAAGGCTTCCAAAGGCAGGGAAAGCGCCAAATCCCTGACTTCTTAAGAAGTCACAGCCTCAGGCCAAAGAATATAAGGAGCGGACATGCATGATATGCATCCATTTCTTAACTGAGATTTACGGTTTTTTTTCACTAAAAAGGAGGTTGTTTGTTTTGGTTTTTGTTTTTTCTTTTAAATTTGTTTTCTTTTTCTTACAAAAATCTGTAGGTGTCTTTATTTGGTTCAAAACAATATATTTATAAAAGGTGAAACTGCAATGCGTCTGCATTGCTGGCATGCTAGACAAGGCTGAGTTTAAGCTTTTGGTGGATCTGGATATCTATGGGAGCTGGATACAAGATTCTCTTTTTCTAAGGGGCTCACTGAGCCAGGGTGGTGGGAAATATTGTGAAGGTGTCCTTCCTAGCTAAACTTGTGAAAGGCTGTGTGGCAAAAGAGTTCAACTAAAATTTTTATTTTTAGAGAGGTTAAATTTTAAAATACATTCTTTGCAGGTGATCAGAAAAAAAGTATAAAGTCAGATTGGTTAGACTTACTTACTTCAGCAGCTAAGAAAACACGACTTAGAGAAGGCAGTTTTTGTATTTCACATGTAGCACCAAATAGGGACTGCTGTTACTTTACTCAAATTCTTTAATGCATCTTGGTTAAACAGTGACAAAGACTAGACTGAGACAATTTATTCTATGCAATCTAATGTCACTGGGACTACAGTTTAGATTACTTTATGTAGCAAAATTTATCAGGGTTCATTCAATTGAAACAGTATAGATTAACTCTGTTGCCATAGAAACACATGATTTTGGCATAGAAAACACAAGAACAGTACATCTAGCCTGGTATTTAACTTCTAACTGAGGACTATCATCTGGTTCTTCAAGGAATTATTAGAGTAAACTACATATCATATGCACTTCTCCATAAATTTGAGACTATTAAAACACAGCATTCGTGGAGTTATCTAAAACTGGTCCAAAATTACATCATACTATTGTATCCACACAGAAAAACACAAAAATAGCAATCAAGAAATGTAGCGAAGTAAATTAACTTCCTGTAAGATAAGACTTATGATCTCTCTTTTTCGTGATAGCTAATCGTCCAAATTTATTTGGACAACTTTCAGACACCTCCAAGTACATTATATAAATACAAGTCAACCTTCTTGCAAACAACACAATGTTATATTACTTGTTAAATCTTATTAGTAGATCAACCATTCTTCTCTTGTATGTCTTTAAAACTTGGAGTGGTGCTTGAGCTTGCTGATTTCCTACAATTTAATTCATTTAACGTCATTTTTCTGATAGCTATGTCTAAGAGAATTTCCTTTCTTGACCACATACTGTTATTCCATCTCTTCACATGTGGGCAAGACAGACACAGAGAAACTCACGGATGTTTATACCAGAAGCAACCATTTTCGGAATGTGGCCTGACATTATATGCAATGGAAGCAATGCCATTCATCTCAGCCATTCCTCTCTCAAGTTCGGCTCATGGCTGAACTACAGTCTGTCTTCAGACAGACACCCACTCCCAATTTAAAGGCTCTGTGTCAAAGAGAAATTATCACATCTCTTCATAATCTGTTCCAGTGGTTAATCACTATAAGTATTTTCAGTCTTACTAGTAGTTTCAGTTTAGCTACCTAGTTTTCAGCCACCGCAAGTTTTTATGTCTTCAACTAGTAAATTTTAGAGAGGCATAAAACTGGGCATCTTCTTCATGGGTAAAGGGTTACTGACTCGGAACAACTTTCTTACTAACCTTTTTTTCCAAAGAAATAATGCAAATATGTTATTAAGTATACGCAGAAAGATTAAGCTAGTTTAGTTTTTCACTCACCAGATTGTCATATTAGATTGCGAGCAAAATTTGTACATATATGTATATATATATATATATTAGAAAGAATGAGATACTGGTAACAGTAACTCAGTGGAACTGGAATCTGTGTTTTCTCTCTGGAACATCTTCACATTAGGGAGATATTCACTCTAACAAGAAATGTAACTCAGAAACTACAAAACACTGAGGCGATCTTCACTGAACTAAATGGACTCCTTCACCCCCTATTAGATGCCACTATCTTTTCCCCTTGGGTAAACCACACCAGTATTAAACACAGATGGAAGCGTGCAAGTGATCAGAATCCCACCATCTCTATTTTTGCGTGCACAGTCTTTTATTAACTGTTTTTATATAGCAGCTCCAGTTAGAAAGCTCATACATATTGTGCTATACACCTCATTACAAATACAGGAAACTTCAGGAAAAGTGTTTTAAAATGTGCTGCAGTTTTAAAGCAAGGTAATTCATGTATATAACTACATTTATCCGTTCCACCTGAACTCAGGGATTCTTTTTAAACATGTATTCTGTTCATTTCTATTGGTACTTGGGGTCTGGAAAAAAACAATAAATGCTCAGTGAAAAATATACCAAAGATCTTTTAAGACGTATTCTGCCTTAGTAGGGAAATGAATGTTATTTAGGAGAGCAGATAGGTAGCTTTGTGATAGAATAAGACCTCATTATTCAAAAGAATATTGATTATCCTTAATACTTTTTTCATAATATTGTAGGCTCCCTACAAGTCTTTGCCTTTCAGGATAGGGGCAAAAAATAAGTCAGAAAAGCTAATGGGGCAGGATAAAGACAAGGGAGATCACTCAACTGATTTCTATCACAGGCAAAACAGACCCGACTCAGGGAAAACTAATTTAATTTATTGTTAATTAAAACAGATTTGGGTAGTGAGAAACAAACACAAAAAATTAAAACACTACCTTCCCATCCTTGCCCAGGCTCAACTTCAGTCCTTCACTCCCCACTCCTTTACCTCCCCCAGCACAAGTGGAGTAGGGGATGGGGAACAGGAACCATGGTCAGTCCATAAGGGCTCCTCTCTGCCACTCCTTCCTCCTCACACTTTTCCCCCCTCCAGTGTGTGAGTGGCTAACAACAGGTGACAGACCCTTGATGGTATTCCCTTATTGGTTTTGAACTTATTTATTTTATTACAGTGAAAATCTGTGTATAAAGACATATTTTGTGTATAAAGACATATTTTTAAGACTGTTCCCCTCTTCCTCATTCTGCTTTTTACTCATGAGTGGGGGGCTATTTCACATCTGCTTGGGATCAGAGAATGAAAGAAGATGGATGGAAGGAGACTGAGGGTAGATAACCTTGGGATCAGAGAATGAAAGAAGATGGATGGAAGGAGACTGAGGGTAGATAACAACGGGGATGTTAGAGACCATATTTCATAACTCTTGTTACCTTTTCATGGGTTTGGTATGAATTTATCCTACGGTACATGTATTATGGCTAAGCTGTAACAGACCAGTTTTGAGTACAGGGTCAGACTGGCTTTTCATTTTTAAAGATTACCAGGCTGTGGGAAGAAGCTTAGAACTCTTCAGTTGCATTCTAATGATTCAAAAAAAGGTAACAAAACCCACAGATTTAATTATCTTTTTTATTTCATGATGAATATTTATATTGTTTGCTGATTAAATTTTGTTTTGCGATTTGGCAATGGTTTTCTAAGTTCCACCTGTGCGATTCTGCTTACTTGGTCTCACATTCTGAAATCAGTGGGTAGACTGTCCTCTCTCACATACACTTTTAAATACGTGAAATTTATTCTCTCACATTTCTTTTACTACCCATTCTTTCACAATTTTTTTTTAAAAGAGTTGATAACCCACTATTTATTCTTTACAGATGATCATGTAAATAACTCCTATAATATCTGTATAAACCAAGAATAATTTTTCTACAATCATTAATCTCAGTAAGAACAAACATCAGTAGAATTATGCATGTCCGCAAAGAAGTTCAGATATGTAAAAGACAATACTTTCTAACTTGGTGCACTCCATTTGAAGTCAAAGGGCATTTTCTTCTTGACTGAATAGGAGAACACTTGTGTCACCACTATATTTCGATTCAGTTATTAGAAACAGCACTTAGAGCTATATATTTTGTCAATTCTAGATACTTGAACTTGCCTACTTTTGCTTTTAAGAATATTCATGTTGGTATTCAGGAGCCTGTAACTTTTATTTCTACCTGATATCCACTTTCACAAAGTAAACCTCAATAAATTTCCATAGTAGAAAACATCCCACTTAGTACCATTTTTTAATTTTTCTTTCCCCAGCTAAAATGCAGTGCTGGTAGTTTGCAAGTTGACCAAAAGATGAACGCTTCTTTTATACTTGTCTTTGTGTGAAACATGATACTATATACATCCATGGCAGATAGCAGTAAAACCCGCTGTTCAAGAAGAAAGGCATGAATGATACTAGTGATGAACCAACCCTAAAGGGCAAGTTTGCTTTGGATGGCTTCCAGAAATGTGGATCTTTTTACAGAAAATATTCAAGCACTACAATTTTACTGTGCCATTCCAGAAATTTCAAAGACACAGTGGTTGTTCTCATCAGATATTTAATATTGCCGTCTATAAGCCAAACTGAATATGCCACCAGAACAGCAACAGTATTTCTTTAGTTCTTGCTTCCTAATATGACCAGGGGTGCTATTTGTGCACTATTGTCAACCAGCAGGAGCTCAGCCTTGTTCTGGTTTGGTTTCAACTAGTTGTTCTTCATCTGCTAACAAATATGAGCCAGTGCCTGGGTTAGACTGGCAACAATAATGTTTTCCTATGCTGCAAAGCATAAGCAGAGAAAATAACATCTGCATATTTTCAATGTCAAAGTTCATAATACCTCAACCAGCTCCTATAGCTCTATGAAATGCTGCTAAGAACAGAACAGGAAAACAATCCTTACAGAGCTTTGAAAATGGAAGCACTCATAGTTTTGTTTGTTTTAATTATTCCAGCTACACAAATGAAAACAGACTGTTTTAGCACTGGTCTCTGTCTTGCAATCTTCATCAGATAGGACATTATGTCCCTGTGGGCAATGTCAAAAGCATGGGACCAGTGCAAGCTCATTTGAATGGAGAGTTGCCCTCCATTTATTAACAGCAACCAAACCTAAGTACTAGTACACCTGATGCAAATCCACAACTTCCAGCTTGTGTCAAGCCTAGGATGTTAGCTTCATCTGAGATGTTGCAAGAAGCTGCTATTTTGTTTCTCAGTGCAGTGGATCGTTCTATCCTGGGTGGAAGTCAGACATAGCAGGTGAAATCTCCACAGTTTATAGGACCTAAAATGTTGGCTTTATCATCTCCAATTGCTTTGATGTAGGGAAACTGAAATTGAGACTCCAAGATCTGTGTCATGAATTCTTCATCTAAGTAACTGGCCTCTGTTGAGTCAAGACGGTGGCAGACCCATGACCCACTGTAGGTACTGGCCAGAATTGATGGACAGCACATTTTAGAGCATCCTACTGTTCAATTGGTTTGAATGAGATCAAAGAATTGTAATAAGTCACTTGTCTGCTTCATGTGGATTAAGACATCCTTCTATACATGAAAGAAGCAGAAGTCATGATACCGTCATTATCTGGGCTGGAGGCACAATGTCAAAGTACAGTGAAACGGTTTTGTATCTCATGCAGTCCAACATAACTTTGGAGCCCACACTAACCTCTGGATACTAGCATGCAATTTTCTTCCAGTACACAAAACTCCATTTGACATATTCAAGGTTCCAAAGTTTTCAAATATTTTCTGCTTCACATATCAGTAATTTTCTCTATAAGGAAACAACATCTTTAAAACTCACATACTCTCCAGCAGTTTTGTTGCATCTGTTTCCACTGTACTTTCCACAGAACTGTCAACACCTCCATCATGGCTCCTCTTAATCTTCCCCTTCATAAAGACTACAGGCCTAAATTTTCCTTTCCGCATGTTTGTAACACCTGCAAACATTTATCATCCTCATGACAATATTCTTCTACATTTCTGCAATACGGTGCCCAAGATAAGTAATTGCTTTAGAAGTGATTTCACTTGGGTTTTATTTATTTTATTTTTGAGGAGGAAAGAAAAATATAAATATTTATTTTCTTCTACCTGTTTAGACCAAAACAGTTTTACTTTTTTCTCTCTTCTTGTCAAATTTTTCTGAAATTTATTTAACCACTGCCATTTTAAATTAGACACACAGAACACACATAAAAATATAGAATGAAATTTAATCAATTTCAGATTTAAAAGCAACCTGATGCTAGACAAATTTTAGAGCAGATCTGTCAGAAGGTCATTCATACATGTTTTTTTACAGCCATGTTCTACCTTCACAGGCACTTACCTATCTCACAATTGTTTACCATCTAGATATGCTGCATCTTTTGATTTAGTGAGGCATCTTTTAAACTAGGTTTAACTAAACTTTTCATGACCATTCATTTGCTATTATCTTCAAGAATGCTGTCCACTGCCATGATATTTTTTAAATCTTGGAAGATAATCCAGCTAATATATATTTCAGAATTTGACAAAAAAAACACCCCAACATAGCTGTTGTATTTTAATGACGGGACAAAACTGTTTAGTTTGATACAGAAAAGTCTTTTACCAAAAAGTAAGGAGTGCTTAAAAAAACACACAAGCAATGCAGACACCTACAAAATGTATCCCACTACCTTTAAACAACTGGAAATGTGAGCAGTTAAATGATTTATACTTACAAAATGTTATGTCCTTGTAGACAGTTCAGTAGTTTGCAACAGGCAGTACTCTAGAGTTTTTCACTCTGATTTGAACAGAAAAGATCTATTAAGCATTAGTAAAAACAATGACTTTTTTTCTAAGGGTTTCTACTATTTCACTCCTCATCCTCCACTGCAGTGTTGGGCCCCCAGTGCAGCTGCGCAGGCAGGCATCTCTGAGCCTGATGACTTCTTAAATCAGTCCTCACTGGCAAAGGGTCAACCGAAAGGTAAAACACGGCAACAATAGGAATACTACTACACAGGAGACAATTAGCAAGGGTTGGAGCAGGTGACCTCCAGATTTCACTTCCAACCTGAATCTTGCTGTGTTTCTCAGGATGACTTTTCCTGGCAGAGCACCTCCACCAGTCAGAGGCAGATGCAGCAGCAATCATTCAGGCACCTCCAAACACAATCTGTTCCAGAAAACGTCCATGCTCTGTCTAAATTCAAAGATGTCACTAACGCTGCTGCTGGTAGTAGCATTTAAAGGAATGAAGAGGGATTTTTGGAGGGGAATTCTGCCTCATTCTACTGCTCAGGACATGGTATCACCAAAACTGCTGCAGTCAGCTTCAGTAGACTTCAAAGGCACTTAAAATTTCTTAAAGGTATCCCATCTTGCTATTCATTTTTTGATATATTTACTCACTCACCTATTTTACCTCCACAACCTGTGAGTCTCAGTATTTAAAAGCTTATGAAAATATGTTAGCTTTGTAACAGTCATATAGGCATATGACTGTCACCTTCTTGCTCTCTTGAGGTCACTTACCTTAACTACAGAAAGTGCGATGTGTAAATTTTCTAAGACACCCTTATACACCTCACTGTTTCCAAATCCCTTCTTCATACAGAGGGAAATGGTGAAATTCAAAAGCCGTCTGGACACGGTCCTGGGCAGCTGGCTCTAGGTGGCCCTGCTCGAACAGAAAGGTTGGACCAGATGACCATCAGAGGTCCCCTCCAACCTCAACCGTCCTGTGATTCTGTGAATTTGGAGCCATGACACTTTACATCTGGTGAGGACTTGTGCCATAGGACTTCCAGAATGTATTGAGATATACTGGTTTCCACCCCCTTGAAAGCTGAAATTACTGAACAATGAAGTTCAGCCATATACTTAGATACCTCCTGTAAGTTAGAACACCCACGAACATAAAATACTGTAATCTAAATACATTTTATTTCATAAACAGAGCTAAGATGCTGTTACTTTAGTCAACACGCAAAAAACATTTTGCATTTCCCAGAAGGAGAAATTGCTTATAAGGCCTTATATTTTTTAAAATTCCTTCAAGCATTCTCTGACAATCATAAAAAGGAATAGTAGTGGATTCTTCCCATATAACTCTCCACTGATCTTGGTTAATCTTTAGAAGATATGCCTCTTTTGAGGTCACAGATTTAACAGTGATATCTACATTGCTCATATGGTGGTAAAGTATTAGAATCCATGTAACATCATTAGGATTTTTATACAATATTGCACCTTGCCATGGCAAAAGCCAATTGCCATACTGAATAAATTATTTTTGAAATGTTTGGGTTGGTTTCTCAGTTCAGTCTGGAACAAAAATACAGTTGATGTATGTATACAAGAATTACTCTAAATGAAAATTCTGACTTTTTTTTTGAAGCTTCTGGAAGGAAACATTTTGTGGGATAATTCTCTCTACCATTTCATTTTACAAGAAACATCTAGATAAATTATTTTTCATTTATGTGAAATCATATACCTAACATTGTGAAGATGAAAAAAAAATCTATAGTTCTTTCTTTCCAAAGAAACCACCTTTGTCACTGATGTGCTTCACAGCACGACTAACAAAAGTCAAGAAAAGAACACATAATGGCAGATATTCTCAGTCAATTTAAAAACAAACTTACATATACAACCTTGTTTGAAAGATCTTTTGCCCTTGCAACACCTCTTTTTAGACAAAAATACTTGTACATTTTCTTCACATTAAAGAAAAGAAACGTGCCTAGTAAATTCAACATTTGTAAAAAATTTAGGTCTCCTAAATTCGCTCTCCTTCATGTGCCCTTCCCCCATACAATATCTACTCTCAGTCTTTGCTGTGCAGCTCTGACTTATCTATTGAGGTGAGTGAAAAAGCATTCATAAAAATATATGTGGCTTCTAATTCTGGTCCTGCAGTAGACCTGGTATAAAATGTGTAAGTCTTCCATGACAAGCTCCGTCTCTGTTATTTTAGACAACAGCCTAACATCTTCACCAGGAACTAGAAGCGAAAGAAGCACCCAAAGAAGTTTGTATTTTAGAATGAGAATACACTCAAGCTGAGAATCCAGCTGCTTTTGGACCTCTTCCCACAATACTTTCTCAGTGGAGCATTAAAAATAATTTTTGCGGACCAAAATGAGGAGGTTTCTGTAGAAAACTATTCTAACAAGATGACTGTGGCTTTCTATTCTCTTGGTTTCCTATACCAGTATCCCAAGTGAACTATTATTGAATGACAAAAATGTAATTAAAGTCCAGGGGACTTGTGTGCTGTATCTGAAATCTTGATAGAAACATAAATTTAAGAACATTTTGCAGATTCTCCCTTTTATTTCACAGTTTTTCTCTCAAAGGGTGCTCGTTACAGCAGTGCTTCACATTCTGGCCCCAGGTCCCTGAGGAACTCATCAGTGGTCCTTCAGGGACCAATAGAAGATTTTTACTTGACTGGGAAACTGAGCCACCATTTACAAACAAGGGTCCTTGCAGAACAGAGGAGGTCATTTCCTCTGAGTTTTAAAGTGGAAAGAAGGAAATCAATACATAGTTTTAAAAATAACTGTGTTCAGAGAAGAGAGGAAACAGTCATACAATGGGACATTTTGTAATTGTTTACTATGTGTGTTACGGTATCAGGCAGACAGTATAGGGTTTTCTATGCGATGCAATAAGCACAAGGCATTTTTCCCAGTGGAAAATAATGACAATAACTGAAATATTAATTTTTAGCCTTTTTCAGAAAAGTAATCATTTTGAAGAAAGAAAGAAACATTTAAGAAAATTTTGAAATTCTACAAGACGTAATTATCCGTGCCAGTTTCAAACTTTGCTCCTTCTAATAATCTCATTTTAACTCTTTTTCATTGAGTAGAGGACAGCCTCACAAGTTCACATTAGATGGTTTGTATTTACCTTGATTGGTTTGTAGAGTTACACTGTAACTGTCCGTTCACCCTGGAGGCAGGTATCTCCTAGTGGAGGGATAGCAGCAATTAGCACCAGATTTTCGCATATCCATCAGCTCTCACCCAGTTGAGTGAATTTTGAAAAGCGCTTAATGCTTCACAGCTCTTATTTTGGAAAATCAAGTAATCTCTGTCTCCAATTCCCTGTCCTCCTGAAATTTAAAAGATCCATTGCTAGATGCCCAGTCAGCACCCAAACTCTTTTGAGAATATTGCTCAGTTTATGGTAGTATACCTGAAACCTGTTACGCAGACATGAATAGGCAGAGCCTTTATTAAAAAACTAAGTTATTGTTGAGAACTTGGCATGGATTAGGGCTCGCAGGGAAGAGAGGATCAAATCTCTTAAACCAGATGGTCAGTGGGAACGTCTTTTACAAAGATCCTTTCAACATCTTCAACCAGGTTGGGCAACCAGGTTGCTGTTTTCCTGGGCTCCCATAATCCACCTGGCCCATGGTCTTAATGTGACCACTCTGGCACATGCATGATCCATTGCAGCTGGCTACTTTAAAATGTATTAAAAATACCTTCTAAGTATCTCACATACAAAAGACTGCCCTACGTGCTCTCTTCTGCCTCTGCAGGAGCAGTTTCTATTGACTATTTATAAGTGTCTTAGCTACGTATATTTTCATCATTTTTGCAGCAGGACTCCCCGGGGAACTCTCTGGAAGGAACATACAGATTCTCCACCATAGATGTTGATCACCATATTTAAGCACACAAATTGGTCTATGCACAGCATATCCAAAAAATTTCTTATTTGTTTGAATTTTTTTTCAGAGCTCTTTATTAAATTTACATAACTCAAAGATCTATCAAAACATCATCAGAATACAGATGTTAAAAAGCACCTATATCTGAGAAGCTAAAATATTTCTGCAGTACAGGCTGTACCACAAAATGCAGCAGTTACCCACAGAGCACAAGAGAAACTTTCTTCCATTGCCAATTCAATTTTATATTACCTTCCATTTTTTTCACCTTTTAAGAATTTGTATCCTCTTTGCCATTGAGGAAAAACACAACGTCCTCAAAACAGAAGTCCTGGAAAATGGCATCAATGTTAATATTTGACAAATATCACAAATTCCTGCTTGTAGAATTTACCTCTTTTCTTCTTTGCTTTAATTAAAAAAAAAAAAAATGCAAACCAACCCAAATCAGGAAAAAATGGGAGGAAAAAAGTACTTTAATAAACAACAACAGAAAAACTAAGTAAAAATTTCTAAAATGCCAAAGTGTCTTAGAAGCTTCATCCCATTTTCAAAAGACAGAAATGGGAAGTAGTAACCTAGGACTCTCAGTGGATTTAGGGAAGCAGATTTAGACAGACATGTACAAACTCCTCTACTTATACTCCACACTAACTAATTTCAGATCACCTCAATCTAGAAGTTATACACCTGCATTAATACTTTGCTTAGGGAGAGCTAATGTACCATGATAGGGCAACTGAATGGTTTCTAGTTTGGAAATTGCTTACATTCGGCCAGAGGAGATGAGGATCGCCTGCACAGGTGCAGACACATTCAGGCATTTTGAAAACAATCGTCCCTGAGGCTGAAGTCAGCAGACCTCAGGCATCTAAGCTGGCATGTGTTTTCACAAATGGTTTATGGTAATCCATGTCCATGCTGCTGATGAAAGGCATGGTTCAAAGCCCTTTCACCTGGATACGCTCCTGGCCTTTTCATTTTGGCTGTGTGCACATAGCACTGACCATGTTGTGGGCTGGACCACATAAAAATACCCACCTGTTGGATCCCACACTGCTTAAACGAATGATCTGGCTGACTTTGGGACACAACTGTGAAAGAGGCATAAATAGGTTTTTTGTTTGTTTTTTTTTTTTAACAGAAACTGCTTCTACTTTTCAGATATCAGAAAACGATACATGAAATAGACAGGAAAAAGTTTTCCTTTACCTCAGCAATCAAGCTATGCAGTTGCAGAACAAATCCATACTTTCAACTACTATGAAAAACTGCTAGTATATCACAGTTAACCCAATTGCACAGTTAATTGGCCTTAAGAGACTGGGAAGGCTGGTCTAAGAGGGCTGCAGCTGTCACTGATGGATTTTAGCAACCTGACAGAGACAAGCATCTCCATATTTTGAAACTTTTTTGTCACCTGTTTGTTAAATATTGCAATAATTGTTTTTCCTGTTCTAAATTTGTATATATTGCTATTTTAAGACAGAAAGAGTGACTGGGTCAGGTGAACCTTTCTGGTGGAAAGGAACCACTGAGCCTTCTACAAGTGCTGGAAGAACGGAGAAAGTGCAGGGAGAAAGAATTCTGTAAATGATGCTGAAATTTAGAAAATGTTGGGAGAACAGGATACAAAAATTTTACTGTTAGAAAGAACTTCTTGGTCTCCCAGAGGGAGCTGTGTAGGGTTTGCTACATTTCAAAGTTGGCCAAAATCCAGCCTGAAAACATGAACCTGTCTGCAAGGACACTGACGTAGGGGAAAAAGTTGGTTATAAAGTCTTTAGTCAGTCTCCTTTTCTGCCTAACCTGGCTTGTCGAGCTTTCTCTCATTAAAAATTTTAATCAACTAGTTTACAGTCTAAAAACCCCTGAATTTTCTTTAATAAAAAAATCTTTTGGTCTTCCTTGGGAAGCTCAGTATCAGAAGAAAAAGTTCTAGACAGCTCTGCTTTCTGGTTTGGGGCCTCATCATAGTTATCTGCTTCTTGTATTACCAAACATTTAGCAATTGTAAGTGGTGACCCTCTGTCCCTGCAAATTCAGTTAGGGTACATCTAGAAAAAGATGAAAAGTGGAGGGAAGATGAATCTATGCAATCTAGGAAGTACAGTAGACATCTGGAAGAAATTAAAGTAAAAGCTTTGTCTCCTTATGAAATCAGGTGGACATACACTAAAGAAAACTGTCTTATTTCTTAACATATCCTTTCAGATACTCAGAAGCTGTTTAGCAGCCTATAGACAATTTATAGCCCATAAAATTTGAAAATATTGCTCTCCTAGAAAGAATCATTTTACAAAGTGAAGAATTTCATCTGAGAACACCAGGAGAGAAGGAAACTTGAGGAAGAAAATTGTGAAGTCTTTCCAACAAATCTGAAATTCAGTCCAAGTCCTGTTGAATTAGAGAGCTTATGAAATCATAATCTGAAGTCAAACACCAATGGCATTAGAAAGCAAGACCTGAGAAAAAAGAGTGCTAGGAGATCTTAATGAAGAGTAATAAAATTACTAAACAATTAATTCTTTAATAAAAGCAGTCAGCATCATAAAGAATAGAGTGAAAACAGAAGGACGGAAACTGATGGGCAGTAGCTGATGGCCCTGGTTAGTAAACATCAGGGCTTATGGAACAGGAAAAGGGAAAAGAGAGCTGAAGGCTAAAAAGAGGTATCTGCAAAATACGACTGGAATGAGTTGATATACGATGGCACAAAAGGTTACACAAAATCTTCATGAGGAAATAAACCCTGAGCAGTACTCTTTGCTTGGACAGGGTCATTATACTTGAAATGAAAACATGTTGCAGAAGCCTGCAGTCAAAGAACTGAAACTACCTAGAAAGAAACAACATACACATCTTTTGCACAGTGAACAAAGAACAAAATTCCTTTATGGGAACTGTTCAAGAGAAGCCACTTTCAGAGGCTGTGTTTTTCACCTTGACTATGAAAAGGTTTTATGACTTACAATTTAGACACTGATACATAAGTTAATGTGATCTCTTGTATTTCCTTAAATGGTTTTGACAGAAAAAAAAGGGTCATATTGAGCATGGAGAGATAAAACTCTGATTCTGCACTGGGGAAAACACTCTTACTGTGAACAAACATCAGCTAGTTGCAAAACAAAATCTTTAAAAAGTGGTTTACCTTGTTTCAGGAAATACTATCTCTCCTTGTATTGAAAACATGGCAGACTCCACAGCTCATTGAAAAAAGTGCCTTGGAAAAAAAGAGGCAGGCAATTAAGATTTTGAAAGTAGATGAGCTACAGAAAGATACCTAAAAAACTAGCAAAAAGGCAAAGAACAGGAAAACAAAATTAAAAATAAATAGTAGCAATAAAAAAAAAAAACAAGGACAAGAGCAGAAAGTGGTGTTCTGTGTTTGAACACACTCAAAGGCAATTTAGATCGATGGTCATAAGAGTCCCTTATGTGTTGATTCTTCTCTTATAAGACAATGAGTAGGTACAGGTTCAAGGTTATTCTCCTTGTTATCTAGAAGCTGATTTCAAAATACAAGTCTCTAGCGTGAAAGATCATGCCTAACATCAATATATATCAGAGCTGGCACCTTGGCTGGGGTGAGAACAGACAGTGGACTATAATTTGTTAATATGCATTTAAAATTTATGTCATTGAATGTGATTTTAAATGTATTTTAAAATTCTAGCTTCAGCTACATATATTCTACAAGCCTGTACAGGCCAGTACCAGTGTGGCAAAACTCAGACTTCTGTTTGGCACCATAAAATTGGCATCCTCAAGACGAGAATACCGAATACCTTCTCAATATTGAATAATTATTCAATAGAAGGCTTAAAGGGAGACTGCCTGATTGTATAATAGCTTATACTGTATTTTTAGAAATGTTATGCCCACAAAAAGAGCAGGGAAAAACTACTATTGATAGTCGCCCACCTGAGCTATCTTTTGCAGATATGAGGGAGTATGCATGTGATACATATTCAGAACAGCTAAATCTGAAATGGCAGGAAAGACTACATCTGTTCACGTTGCTCCTGACTTCTGCACACAAAAAAGACCCTCTCTCAACTTCTTCCAGAAAAGAAGATGGAAAAAGGAATGGACAATCAGAATTTAAATTCTGACACAGAGAGGGCAGAGGAGGAGATGCTGCAGAAAACAGCCAGGAGAGACCTAAACCTCCTGAGGTACCCTGGATGCTGCAGGACAGGATGAGCTCGCAGGCTACTTGCAACGCCTGGACATGAGGCTCAGAGCACGGGTCCCAGCTCACTTTTCTGTTCGCCACCTCGAGACGTGGTCTCCCCTGTGCCTAACTCCATTCACTTCAGGTCAGGCAGTCCTGCTCTGCCTCCCTCCACTTCCCGCTTCCGAGTGCTGCCCTGCCTTGCATGTAGAAATGGGGCTTTCTCCAGGGAGGCAGGTCAGCACAGTCATCTGGCAGAAAACATGTTTCTTTAGCGAGTTTGTTTTCCACCAGGCCAATGAGTCAGCTGAACAATCCCAGGCTTGCTGAGCCCCCCTCACCACTCAGTTAATCTGATTCATTCATTAAGGACCCACCTTATTAGTTCTGATGAAAGATACCCTGAGAATATTATATGATGTACAACACTGCATTTTAGCATGGTCTTCATAGAGTGACGTGTGCCATATGTGTTTTGTACTCAAACTACGTCTCTGGAACAACTATAGCAAGATTCGTATCTAGAGTGGGGAAAAAAGACATAGTCTCTTGCCAAGAAGGGAGTGAGGGGTTGGGAGAGGGAGGAAGAGATTAAAAAAACCCAAAACCACCAGGAAACACAAATCTGTTGACTAAAATGTCAACCACTCATTCCTTCAGCTGAGATTTTTTAAACAGTTCTGCACTGGCCTAACTTCTTTCCTCACTAAAATCTCACATTGGGATATTCCACGGATAAAACTTACCCTGACACAAGAAAATGTGAGCTGTAACAAACGAATGGCTTGTATATTTTGGAGAAGTTGAAAATAAGCATACCAATTCACTGCTTACAGAAATTGGTTTACCCCTGGGCTGGTCACCTAAGCAACCTATTTAGGCTATGCATGAAATCTGCTGCCATTGAAAGTTCAATACTGATGATTTTATATAACCGTTATATACAGAAACATAGACCACGTCTGGTGTCTGGATGTGTGCCATGTCATTCTAAGATAGATGAGGTTTACTGTTATTCCATGCAGGAGAGTAAAAAAAATTGTAGCTCAGACTCTCTGATTTACCATTGTGATCTTGTACACTTTTTTCCCAATGGCTATGTACAAAATGTAATTACAACCTGTCATCTTTTTTTTCCTGCTAGGAAAAATGCAATTTGGTTGAAGCTAAATGTTTTCTGAAAATGAATGAATTTCAATTAAACATTTGCTGGCATGAATTCTTATATGCAGAAGGCTTCGATGGAGACCTAGGAAAGGACGGGTTGTGGAAAGAATCTCTCAGATCTGAAACAACAATTGCTTGAATCAGAATGGGCAAAAAATTAATAAAACCTCTCTGCTCCAAAAGAGGCAAAGCAAAGAATCTAGTTCAGCCATCCTCAGTCCATCTTTTAAATACTCAGTGGTAGACAGTGTGAAGTCTTTCTTTCTGTGTGAAAACCTAGTCTCACATTCATTTTACTGCAAAATGAAATACTCTTCAAACCTTTGATGTTTCATAAAATGGATTTGCTTTTCCACTTTAATTATAACAGTGCCTTACTTAGACAGTTGGCCAGCTTTTTGTCATCACAAACCCAATGTCTTATTTCAGAAAATCCTTCCTACTGTATGCTAATTGGAAAGATGTAGCCCACACTAAACCTCCTTGAAGTCAGCCAACAAAGGAAATGAATACAATGCACGGTTATATTTCTGCTTGCAGTGGCTTCCCTAATATTTTATTTATTTGAAGAAATGACCATTCAGAGAATAATGATGAACTTCGATGAGCAAAGGAGCCTCTGGAAGAATAGACAGAATAGTGAATCAGTCAGGCGGGACAGATAACTTTTCCAGTAAGTTAACATACATATATATATATATATGTATATATATAAGATATATATTTTTGAGATGCAAGGTCCAGGTCTGTAGTTCTTAAACTGTGCTGTTTAGACTTAGCCACCAGGTCAGAAAAAAATCTAATTGGCATCAGTCCACTGCTGGCATGACTGTGGCTGAAGTCCCATGTTGTCTCGAGCTAGGATCCCCAATCTAGCAATGCCAACATAGCTGGCAATTTCTATTAACTCTTGCTCTGTATGCGTTTATGGTAAATTCTAGTTTGTAACACAATTATGATTTCAGAAGAAAAGATAACTGAATATAAACAGAATCACCAGTCCAACCCTCCTGCCCGAAGCAGGGGCACCTACAGCAGGCTGCACAGGACCTTGTCCAGGCGGGTCTTGAATATCTCCACAGAAGGAGAATCCACAACCTCCCTGGGCAGCCTGTT
>Ga0065711_1029151_pt1 | contig 37369 bp, 13 predicted proteins | sample Hoacrofraction12_FD_59098 | JGI IMG/M metagenome (GOLD analysis project Ga0065711, IMG submission 59098) | Hoatzin crop microbial communities from Cojedes, Venezuela - Epithelial fraction 12 v2 (version 2) | ecosystem: Host-associated > Birds > Digestive system > Esophagus > Crop | place...
TGGGGAGGAGTGGCTGGAAAGCTGCCCAGCGGAAAAGGACCTTGGGGTGTTGGTCGACAGCTGGCTGAACATGAGCCAGCAGTGTGCCCAGGTGGCCAAGAAGGCCAACAGCATCCTGGCTTGTATCAGGAACAGTGTGGCCAGCAGGAGCAGGGAAGTGTTCGTCCCCCTGTACTCGGCACTGGTGAGGCCGCACCTGGAGTGCTGTGTTCAGCTTTGGGTCCCTCCCTACAAGAAAGACACTGAGGTGCTGGAGTGTGTCCAGAGAAGGGCAATGAGGCTGGTGAAGTGTCTAGAGAACAAGTCTTCTGAGGAGCGGCTGAGGGAGCTGGGGCTGTTTAGTCTGGAGGAGGCAGAGGGGAGACCTTATTGCTCTCTACAACTACCTGAAAGGAGGCAGGTGCTGGTCTCTTCTCCCAACTAACTAGCAATAGGACGAGAGGCAATGGCCTCAAGATACATCAGGGGAGGTTTAGATTAGACATTAACAAAAATTTCTTTACTGAAAGAGTGGTCAGGCATTGGAATAGGCTGCCAAAGGAGATGGTGGAGACATCAACCCTGGAGGTATTCAAAAAATGTGTAGGTGTGGCACTTCTGGACATGGTTTAGTAGACATGGTGGCGTTGGGTGGATGGTTGGACTTCATGATCTTGGAGGTCTTTTCCAACCTATGATTTTGAGTATTCCATAATTATCTCTTGAAGTATCACTGCCATTTTTGAAAAGATGTGAGAAAGTCTTTTTTGCCTCTGAAACTTTCAGAGAGTTCTCCTCAGCCCATTGTTCTCACCTTGACCCTTTAGAGGCCATGTTTAAGCACACAGTGTGTGTAATAACATTTTCAACACCACCTTTAAATGTTGTGATGCGCCAGTGATGGATAGCTCTGCCTCCCTAGCATTCATAGCAAGTCAGAGAGGTAATAGGATTAGTGTCCAGAGGGCCTTTTCTACAAAAAAGAGTAAAACGTAAATTGGACGTGAAAAAGTAGCGAGATTCTGCATTTAACTAACATTTTCAATTATGAGAGTGGGAAAGATCCCAGTTGCTGTATAGGTGGTGAATGCTGTGTAGAACATTGCAGTCTGTTCAACAGAAGAAGATGATTAATTTTCACCCCAATTTAAAGCAATGCTCTTCAAAAGAAATTTATCATTTAATATCATTTTTAGGAGTGAAGTAAAAGCTTCTCTTAAGCCACTGTTACGATTTGGAAAAAGAGAAAGATGACCTAGTGTTAGTTTTCAAAATCAGATTGTCGAGTTATCAAAACAGAAAATATAAATAACATATAGTTCATCTGGATCCAAATACTTGGATATTACAATTTTTTTTCATATTGGGAAAATTCTTATCACTCTTCAGAAAACACCTTTACATAGCCTCCCAGTTTTTTACACTTTATTTTAACTTCTTTTCATTATGTTTTTCACGATTTTTTCCAACATATGTTTTAGAAAGTGCACACTGTAAGTCAGAGTACTGTACTGCAACCAGCTAATGTTATTCTTCACTTACGTGCCTATTAAATTCGCATTAACTGCATTGAGGTAGTTATATCATTTGTCATAGCTTAGCCTTGCTCCTTAGCTCAGAGCTGTAGGATAGGAAAGGACAGCAAAGGCAACTTCTTATAATAGTCTTGACAGTTGTTTCTCTAGTCTGTCGTTAAAGGTGTCCCCATGGGCTATATGCTAAAGTCCAGCTAGAACCTTCTTTACTATAATTTCAATCCATGATCTCTTGTTGTATCAACTGTAGGTATGGAAAACAGATTATTTCTGTCTTCTTCATAGTGGCCTTTCGTGTATTTGAAAACGGTGTTCCCCTTCCTGGTCTGTAGGCTAGGCAGTCCCATTTCTTGCCACCTTTTTTTGTCTGTCACATTGTCATGGTTTAGCCTGGCTGGATGCCAGGTGCCCACCAAAGCTGCTCTGTCACTCCCCCTCCCCAGCTGGACAGGGGAGAGGAAATATGATGAAAGGCTCGTGGGTCAAGATAAGGGCAGGGAGTGATCGCTCACCAGTTACCATAACGGGCAAAACAGGCTTGACTTGGGGAAATTAGTTTAATTTATCACCAATCAAATCAGAGTAGGATAATGAGAAACAAAACCAAATCTTAAAAACACCTTCCTGCCACCCCTCCCTTCTCTGTGGGCTCAACTTTACTCCCAAATTCTCTACCTCCTCCCCACGAGTGGTACAGGGGGACAGGGAATGGGAGTTGCTGTCAGGCCATTGCATGTTGTCACTGCCATTCCTTCCTCCTCACTCTCTTCACCTGTTCCATCATGAGTTCCCTCCCATGGGAGACAGTCCTCCACGAACTCGCTCGCAGGGGTCGCAAATCCTGCCAGCAAACCTGCTCCAGGATGGGCTCCCCTCTCCATGGGGCCACAGGTCCTGCCAGAAGCCTGCTCCAGCACAGGCTCCCCACAGGGTCACAGCCTCCTTCAGGCATCCATCTGCTCTGGCTTGGGGTCCTGTCCTGTCCTGCTCAACAGGTGAAGGGGAAGGTGATCTTTTTAATTCTCTGTGCAGTACTGAGAGATGACAATGACCAAGAGGCTTGGCTAAAAACAAAGCTTTACTCCAAATGGCAGTGGAATTACAAATGATGATAACTTTGGAACTTCATAACATTACTTTTAATGCGGTGGGATTGGAGACAGATATTGACTTGGCAAAAGGTTTCAACAGCACAATGTCTGATTTCACAAAACCGCAGAACATAGCAAGCTGACAAACTTCTACCAACATCACACTTATGTGCTGAGAAAGTCAGAAGATAGAGAGGAAAATGAAAGAAGAGGTAATAAGAAATAAGAGGAAAGATATCCACCCTTGGATCCAGCGGCGGTCTCTGAGCTCGTGGTTGGGGTCCTCTGGTGGTGGGCGTGTACCTGGTTATCAGGGTTTTTGGTGGTGGGAGAGCACAGCAAGGGGCTGGCCCCCTCTCCTTTTATACCTTTTGGGTGCCTGTCTCGTAACTTCCCGAAAGTTCTCAAAAATGAGTCAGTGGGCGTGGGGAGAGGGTCTTGGTGGTCTCACAGTCCCCCTCCTGAAGGCAAGTGCTTAACTTCCTTGCCTACATGACGTTGGTGGGTTTCGCAAGCCGACACCCTGCCTCCACAGGTTTTTGCTCGTATTATCAAGATGAGGAAGTTCCCAAAGCACAATGCCTGATTTAGGAGTTTGCTTAATTCATGCATCTTTGTCTCCGTTTCTCAAGACCAATGTTTGAAACAATTGCCAACCCCAGCCTGGGGATGTTTGCAACAACTGTCCACCCCGGCCTGGGACTGTGTAGGTCCTTCCTAGGCTGCAGGTAGATCTCTGCTCCACCATGGACCTCCACTGGCTGCAGGGGGACAGCCTGCCTCACCATGGTCTTCTCCATGGTCTGCAGGGGAACCTCTGCTCCAGCACCTGGAGCACCTCCTGTCCCTCCTTCTTCACTGACCTTGGTGTCTGGAAAGTTGTTTCTCTCACGTATTCTCACTCCTCTCTCCTGCTGCAATTTTTTTTCTCTTCTTAAATATGTTATCCCAGAGGTGCTACCACCATCGCTGATGGGCTCAGCCTTGGCCAGTGGTGGATCTGTCCTGGAGCCGGCATTTGCTGTTCTGGCATTTGCTGTATTGGACATAGGGGAAGCTTCTAGCAGCTTCTCATAAAAGCCACCCCTGTAGCCCAGCTGCTACCAAAACCTTGCCACGCAAACCAAATACACGCATTTTCTATGCTTTGGTTAATTTACATCTTTCTCAAAGGATAGTGCCCCAGACTGGATACAGTGCTCCAGCTGAGATCTCCTTGCTGAGTGGAACAGAAAAGAACTACATGTCTTTAGCAGTCCATGCTCTTGTTATACATATAAGTCTGCTTGAGGTTTTTCTTTCTCAGTATGGCACTACTGAATTTTGCTCATTTTATGACTCACAGTAATTCCCCAGAGCCTGCACGCTAACTAGTTATTCTTTAGCCTGTGATGATGAAGTCAGAAACTGCTGCCTATCCACAGAGCTATATAATTCTGCTTTCTTGCAGCCTGTTTGCTAAGGGCTGTCATGCAAGTTGCTAGCATCCAAGTTGCCAAGTATCGAATGGTGCTGGCCATAGGATGGATCCTGCAGAACTCTGCTAGAGTCATCTCTCCACTTTTCTAGGGAATCATTAATAATGAACTCCTATGTGCAGGTTTTCATGCAGCTTTCCTTTTTTAAAGAGATTTTGGTTCTGTGTGTGCCACTTTCAGTCTCCTTGCACTCCATTCATCTCCCAGGAGTTCTCTAGAAAGACTGGGTTAGTCTAACCAGCCTTGCAAATATGTAGGAAAAAGTTTATCAAGACCTGCTCTTTTGAAAACTTGAAACTAGGTATGCTGTAACCTGTTTTTTCCTCACAGAGGCTACAAGCTTATCCTTTTGTCATTGGTCTTTATTGTGCTCAGCTGTCTCTAATGCTTGACAAATTTAATTTAAAAAAAAATAAATTAAAAATGTGTTAAACACTTCGGCCTTCAAATGCCGTGACCTTAAAACTATTGAAAGACAGGTGGTCCTGCCTAAGCCTGTGGCAATTCTGTGCAGTAGCCTAGAGATCACACCATCCTGCAGAGGTAGGTAGATTTTATGCTGGCCAGCAGTTCAGGCTAGCTGGGAGAAGGTCACAGAGCGTTGTATGCACCATTCCTACTCTTCCCAATTCTTCTCCTGCCTACCTGTTCATGCAGGAAAATATCAGGAAAGCAGCCCCTGATGCATCCTTCTGCATCTCTGCCTGAACAAGTCTTGTTTGGTGGCTGCATATTTAAATAAAATTTATGGGAATGTTCTCAAAGGAAGAGACACATATAACATTTCCAAGAACCTGTTAAAGGTCTACAGTGAAGTGGAAAAAACCCAACTCCAACAGAAAAAACCCTGGTAATTTTTCAGTGAATTTCACCCCTCCCTTTACTCTGTTATTTCTCCTGCTACATGGCTTTGTTTTTTTAAAAACAAATGAAGTGCTTGAAGATGGAATAATGCCAAGTGTATTTAGTTATCTTTGTTTCATGGCCTTGTTTGCTAAAAAGCTGTTTCTGTTCTGGATATATCAATAGGATGTGGTACACTAAGTACTATTTTAGGTTCTATACCTTGCATATAGTCTTGGATAACCAGCCCACTGCAGTAAGGTAATAATTTGTAAGAGAGCCTATTCTCAGCTGTTTCCAGGTGTGAAACACAAGGAATGGCACTGAATTTGCAACATTGCTATGTTGTAAGCCAAACTAGCACAAAAGAACAGTTGTCCGTAGTTGTGGTGGTTTCTGTGCTGTTATCCTGAGCAATATAACAGCACCGTGGTTGTTGCAGGTAAACTAGCCAGCAACAAGAAATAATTTTATGTAGGGGTATTCTTAGTCAAATATATTGAGAGGATTCCAATGTCAGTATTTCTGGGGTCAACATTTAGTCTTCAAAGGGAATTTGTGGATGTGAAAAATGAACATAATATGCAAATACTCTTGCTTCTGAAGCCAGAGGGGAGCTCTGCATTAAAGTGAAAGGATATGGTAAGAAAAACATGTGTTTTAAAAATTTATTGGGATGGATAAATTGGCAAGTCCCATAGTGCCAACACATCAGGTTTTCTGCTGTGCTAAAGCATAAATAAATGGAATGTTTTACTAATATGCTCTTATGCTATATTTTTTTCTAGCCAGACTGTATAGAATATGTATAGTAGACTTAGATTGCCAGTTTCTAGTCATCCAGACATTTACTTTCGTTGTACCTGTAAGTTTAGTCTAGAGGATGGCTTAAATAATAGAATAGCATCATAGAATCATGTAGGTTGGAAAAATCTCTTAGGATCATTAAGTCCAACCATAAACCTGACGCTGCCAAGTCCACCACTAAGCCGTGTCCCTAAGCCCCACATCTATATGTCTTTTAGGTACCTCCAGGAACAGTCACTCAACCACTTCCCTGGGCAGCCTGTTCTAATGCCTGACAACCCTTCTGGTGAAGAAGTTTTTCCTAATATCCAATCTAAACCTCTGCTGGCACAATTTAAGGCCATTTCCTCTCGTCCTATTGCTCACTATTTGGGAGAAGAGGCCAACACCCACCTCACTACAACCTCCTTTCAGGTAGCTGTAAAGAGAGATAAGGTCCCCCCTCAGCCTCCTCTTCTCCAGTCTAAACGGCCCCAGCTCTCTCAGCCGCTCCTCGTAAGACCTGTTCTCTAGGACCTAATCTCCTGACCATCTATAAATTTGTCATTAAAATGGTGTGTAGTATAAGTTAGAGTCACATAATATTAAAAATAAACACCATACCCAAACCTTTAAACATTGTCTTAGTCCATACTTACACCATGTTTTTGGCAAGTTTTATGAAAATCATCATGAAAATGAATGACTTGCATGATACTTAGCTTGCCTTTTGGCTAGGCTAAATAATGAATAAAACTAATGGAATTATTAAAAGCAGACATTAAGACAAGGCTGTTTAGTATAGCAAACAGTCTCAAATTAAAAGTCCAAGTTTAGCAATGCTAACAACATATGAAAATATATGACATAATTATTTGGTATTATGATTGTTAATTCCAATAGTTCTTTATTATTACTTTTTTATTCCTCATCTAGGTAATTTCACTTGCTCCTGACAATACAATCAATTTCACAATAGTATTTTACAATAGAGTGCAGCTTAAGTAAAACTGAAGGGCAACAGAGCACTGGAGACCTTCCTTAGAGGAGCCATGGGTAAAGACAAAGCGAACACATCCCTTAAGGCCAGTCTCATGGCTGACAGGGTGGAGGTCTCAGCCTGGAGGGGCATGCATCTATAGATATATATATCTTTATCTATTAGTACATTTCATAAGAAGCATAGCCCAAAATTGAATTTTTGTTTAACTTTGTCTTCTTCACTTGAATTCTATTGAATCATGTCTATAACTAAATTAAAGCATTATTTTTGCATGGCATTTCTGTGCATTTTGATTATATTTTAAATAAAAATTAGTACTTTAATTTTTAGCAGCCCTAGAAATTCCACCGTATTTTACTATTACAGAAATCTGTAATTCACCACTGCATTATTTAAAGAAGTATTTTAGTACATTTAGCGAACAAAAACAGTCCTTGAAGGCTTGTCTGGCTTAACTTCTTTCTCCATCTTTCTCCTGCATGGCTTATATTCCTGTCATTTGTATGATTTCACTTAGTTTCATAAGTATTAAACATAAATGTATTTAATATAATTTAATTTAGTTACGTCTTATACTGAGCATAGAGATTTAAATGTAATAGAAAAATGTAAAAAACATTTAGTGATTTTTAGTAACAATATTTGTTGCTCTGTAAGAAAGTGGGTGCTTCTGATCTATATATCTGTTTCTGAAACAAGAACTAAGGCACAAATTTTTGAAGCAGGTAGATGCATATGTGCCAGGTTCAAAAAGGAAGTGGGCATCTGTGTTTGTGTAAGAACAACTATCCAAATTTATATCCAATAATTTATGTTGTAAGCAAATTGGATGTAAACTGTATATGAATTAAATCCAGGGCCTGTACAATGGCTGAATTTTTTGTAGAGTCATTAAAATGGCACCAGAATTTTGATGGATTTTTTTTTGTCAATTAAAAGATTAGATAACTTTTCTTCTATAAAAAAAACCCAGCTATATTAAAGATGTATTTGTGTATGAATACTGGGTATAATTTTCATAGAATTTTTCAGATTGAATTCTTGCAGAAGAGTCTAAGTTTTGCCAGAAAACATTGTAAGAGTAACAACAGTATCTCTGATTCATATATATCACCTTCTGGCCAGTGTTATACCTTAGCTGAAAACAGAAAAAAAAGTTCCATGTAGCTACAGTGTGTGATAGGCTACTTGTTACTTTATGGCTGAAACTTCTCCTCTCGTATCTGGTATCCTGGACACAGGTTTCCTTGCTGAAAGGGCTTCGGGCCAGATTTTAATTAATTTAATTTACGAAGAGTGGAAGTGGTTCTGAGCCTTCGGGAGTCATCACCTGGAGAGTCAGAATTAATTATCCCATTGTAGTACAGAGCCCCTCCTCCCAGGCTATGACCTTTAAAGATGCTCACTGGAGTACCACGCTTCCTTGTAGAAGGTTATATATGAACAGAGTGAGGTTCAGAAGCTCAACCAAGTGCTTGGCTGAGAGAGTCCACTTGTAGCTTCTTACCTGAAGAGGATAGTCTGAGCTCATGTTTGCCTATATGCCCTTCAGATGCCAATGCAAAGTAATAAATGTGCTGTCTCTGAACCTATGCAGGAACAAATAAGACAAGTAATAAAATGAGCTAATAATAAATACAAAAAGTAGGATGAAAAGGACAGGGTAGAATATTTCTTACACTGCATAACTCAGCCCATTTCAGTGAGTAACTGCACAAATAAACTGTTATTTATTTTGAAGATTAAGCTGTAATAATACCTTTAAAACAGTCAAGTAAAGTTTAAATGCAATCTACTATTTACGATAAAGCATTTCCACTGTTAGACTCAACTCCTTCCCAAACTGATAATATTCTCTTTTGAGCAGAAGTAAGTTTCAAGCATCTAATTCCAGAAGAGTCATCCATCTTCCTTTCTGCTAGGCAGACATCTCGGTATTCTAGTTTCTTCAGAAGTCTAACTTGCCAGTGGAATGGATTTTTTTTTTTCTTCAGCAATTCAGTCTCTTTTTGAGTAGTTCCAAGCCTGCGCAGCATTTGTGGTGTTCATGACAGGCATTCATTTTGTGAACAAACTCATACATGCATCAGAAATGAGAAAGAAGTACAATTAAAAAGAAAAATGCCAAATTATTTATAGGGGCATTTTAAAGATTTTTGAGGATTACTAAAGATTTTTTTTTTTATATTTACAGATATTTTACAGGTAGTCTACAGACAAAAAGCAATTGCTGTAACCTGGGAATATATAGTGTGAATTCATAGAATTTTGTTTTGTTTGTGGGTATTTTTTTCTTAGTCAGTGATAAACAACTGGAGATTATGGTCATGAATCTTGTTGGGAACACACCCAGCTAACTGTTTAGAAAGTGCTTTTATCTTAAGTTTTAAGAAACATCATTCTTCTTACATGACCCTTCATAATGATACTTCATACTGCAGAGCAAATCCAGTACAAGAGTGAACAGGAGTTAAGCAAGTAGCTTCAAATCAGAAAATCATTTGGCATTACAATTGAATCTACTAGTGATGTCAATCATAAAACTAGTAGAACTTGAGTTTTTCAATGAATTTGGCAATGGTGCATCTTTTTCTTTCCAAAGACAACGACTAAGGAAGAAATGCTGTTTTCACATTCCTAAGTGATCTAACTTTCTATTTTTCACAGCTAAAATTGGACATCTCAGTTGGCATTTAAATTCTGTACTGTCACTGGGTATGAACCAAATTCACCCTGGTTGAAAAAGAAAATATGAAGACTTTCTTTCAATGAGCAATCACATTTATTATTAATATTTTCATTGATAGAATTTATCAAAAGATAAATGAACTTGTCAGCATTAAGTTGCTCCTATTTTGTTACAGGATGCCCCAAGTCCTGAAGTGATCAGTCTTTTCCCACAGAAGTTGAAAAGATGACCTTCTAATTTTTGTTCAGGTAGAGAATGCTAAGCAAAAGTCATAAAACCTGTGTACACTTCAGGTGTAAAATTGCCTTGTGTAACAGTCAGAGTCTAGCACTGCTGCTCCCAAGACTTGATACATAGCTTTGTGACCCTACCCAACCAAGTGTAGCACCAAAGTAATAATGTTGTGATTAAAGCAGAGGTGGCACTTTAACTTTGAAGATATATTTTTGATTGTTGATACCTTTCTTCCAAAAGCTCCCTTCAGGTTTAAAATTTCTCATGTTGTTCTGCCATTTCTAAGTGTGAAAAAAAAAACATTTCTGACCCATCAGGAATCTGCAATTATCTTTGATTGTGACTTAGATCACAATCTAAGCCCCTATTGGCGGGGGCCAGACTTTAAAACTCAGAGATAAACAGAAACCAAGAGAGAATTCGACACAGATATAACTTCTGGTTAACTCAGTTTATGTCATAGTTTCATGAAAGACCGCGATGGGGAGTAAGATTGCTCTGGTAACCTTTTCTGAGAAGAAAATTAGTAAAATGGAATGACTGGAATAACTGAAATAGCAAGTAGTTCAGTAGTATGCAATTCAAGGTCATTAATTTAGGGAATAAAAATAATATCAGGTCCAATTTTAAAGTGATAGAGGAGGAGGAGCAGAATTCAAATGAAGGAGTCCTATTGCATGATGACTGTGAGTCACTAATAAGATACAAAACTAAAAAATGTAAATGAATCTTAGGAGCCCTATCAAACATGACCAAAGATGTGATAATGTGCAGTTAGACCTCCTTAGCTTAAGAAATTATATGATTGCAGGAAAGGCTGGTGAAAGTTCAAAAGGCTTCAAACCTGTGTTGACTAAGGCTGGATGCCAGATTAAGCTTTGTGACCATTTCTGTACCTTAGAGCACTGGGATCGCAGAACAGCCTTCTGACCAGAAAAGGGAGAGTAAAATAAATAATTATGCTGGGTGAAGTAACTCAGTTTGTAGAAGAAATTACATGTGATGTGATCTTGCAATTAGATAGCATAATGAGCCAGGGAGAAGTCTTGCTCAGTTTCAGATCCCTAATTTTTGGGGAGCTGAGTTTTGTATTGGAGAATCCCCCTATGTCTTTTGAGGGTCCTAAGCACCTGCTGTCTGGTTGTTCTCCAGGGACACTGTGGCTCTTTCTCCCTTTGTTGTTCAGTCCCTCCAGGGCCTAGGGCTCCTTCCTAAGCTCTTCAGAAGGTTGGCTTGTAGCACACAAACGTTTATGCCAGTAAAACCAAGGCTTTGAAGTATGTAACCCAGACGACTCTGTAACTGTGCATAGTAATTTCTATGCCTTCCATGTTTAAGAAGTGTTATTGTGCCAAAGTTTTAAAAAATACTCTATTTTTATTTTAGGAAGGGATTTTTTTAAAGGACTTCAACAATTAAGAGTTCCTATCTTAAAAAAACAATTGTCCTGAGTAACTTTTGTCTTACAAACACCTACTTAAAAAAGATAGACCTAAAGACAGTTTGCTTTTTTTGCTGTTCTCACTAATGGCAGATGTGCCTTTTCAACGGCATCACCTCCATTTGCTCATGGAGGCTGAAAAATATTAGCATTCTACAACAAAAAATTTAGAGAAGCATGTAATCCTTGTATTTGGCAGTAAAACAATGATGCTGAGTATGTTCAAAAATATCCATTTTTGTTCCTAGCCAAGACCTGTTTCTTGATGGTGCAAAGTGCTTCATGGTGCTTGAAGTAGCAAAATTATCCCTCCCTTTACCCCTACACCCACAAAGATAAAATAGACCTACAGTCCAGCAGAAGATTTTAATGACACAAACAGAATTGTAGCATCTACTCTAGCAAAAATCCAGGCGTTTTGTTTACTATAGGAATAATGGTACTGAAAAAAATATGAACTATAAAGCTGCTGCATGTTACATGTGTTGCACCGAGTACAGTAATCCACGCAGTGACCCCATGGAAGAGCTTTAGATTTGCAGAAGGGAAAATTTAGACTTAATATTGCCTCATACAAGTGAATTGCATTATGGGTTTTGGTTACCCTACAAAGTCGAGCTGACCTCATTTGCTGATTAACAGGTGAGACTAAAGACGAGCTAATTTTGCTGAACTGGAACATTTGATGTTAATGATGTGGCAGGAAAATTTGTAATTACAATATAACCATGGTGATACTGAATGGAAAGTAGTATCATAGTAGCCAGTGAGGTTAACAAATGGTTGTAAACTGAATGTGTGACATAGATAGTATTAAAGCATATTTAAAGAAGTTGTTATCTGGAACTTTACTGAAGGTGATCTTTTGGGAGATCATGGCACTTTGCTTTTTTTGGTGGGGTTTATTTTGGTTAAGGACAAAGAACTCTGCTTCTTGATTTCTTTCTCTGTTTACATAAGCTAGGAATGTAATAACTTTGGGATGACTGTTTAGAGTGAAAGGGGTAAAAGAGAAAAGGAAGCACTATCTAGGCTACAGCTAATTTGACATGTATCATGTCATAGGCTATGAAATAAAATTCTCCGTAACTGTCTATCTGAGGCCTTTCAGAGGGAGTGAATTATATTTAAAAGTGATTTAAAAAAAAAATTATTATTTTTTGTGGTTCTAAATCCAACTGGCTTTTTTGTATATAGAAAATTCATGTGGAAGAATCAGTTTAGAAAAAAATGAGATCTTTCCAGATTTAACCACAAACCCCAATTTATTCCAACTGAGTTAACAAAATATTAAACTGAATATAAGCTGTCTATATCACTAATACTATTTGCAAAATTTTCTTAATGAACCCTGAAATGTGTATTATTATCCCTTTAAATTTGAATTAACTTTTGAAGGCATTCTGTGAAGTTAATAGAAAAGTTGGCACTCACTTCAGATAAAACCTCTGGTAGGTTTTTGGAGTTATCATTCCTTTCATTTTAGGAACAGAGCAAATATGTTTCCTTTGATGTCTGTGGAGCAACACTAGTCTTTAAAAACTGGGGATGTTGCCCAGCTGAATCAGTCTTTAAGGAAAAAAATCCTAGAATAACATTTCATTAGTATTCCATCTCAGTAAAACTCTTTATGAGGCTACAGGATCCATACAGATGGTACTAATCATGTCATCTTGGTATTTTTAAGATGTTTTTTCCTCTAGATTTATTTTTTCACCTCTAAGCCAAACACAGAACACTGTTACATATAATACATGGTCATTTAACCAGAAAATTGTCTTAGAACAGTTAATTATTTCATTATTGCATACACTATGTCCTTGGTAGCACAGTTTAAGAAAAAAAAATCAGTTAAGCAGAAGGTTTTTCCTTAAACTCCAGTCTTAAATAGCATTGCCTACAGTTGTCTTTGAATTTAGGATAGATGAAAATCCATTAAAATGAAGATAAAATTCCCACTTTAGAACTTGGTATTTGGTTAACTTAGCTGTACATAATGCATGTAAATAAAAGACTAGAACCATAGAAAGAGGCACCTTAAGAAAAGATCCACTCCTGTCTACAGTGAGTCAAGATCAAGTAGAGATGTTTGCTTAACTTCATCTAATCTGTTCCTTCTGTGGGACCTCCCTTATAACCTCTTCTAGGACTTCATTGTTCTTATAGTTATATTAGTGTTATTATCTGATTTGTTTTCCTTCAAATGAAGCTGATGTCATTGCCCCAGAGAGCAAGTGGAATAATGTGCTGCTGTCACACTTGTGAACCAGAGCCAGGGTTAGACACCTTGGTGACTAGCTGGGCGCTCCCTGCCATCTCCCCTGTCTCCTTCCTTCTTGCCACCCTTCTGACCCCTCCCAGACCAAGACAATTGCCAAGCCTTCTACACCGCAGCTTCACCTTTTCTAGAGTAAACCAGCTTGTTTCACCCTTTTTCCCACAGCAGAGTGATTGTAATGGTAGCAGTTAAGAGTTTCTGCTCGCTGTCTCAGTGGTCCTTTGCTGCCTGCGTGCTCTGTCCTTTTCCATACAATGAGCAGAAACCGTCATCCTGGGACAGTGGATGTGCCTTGGCCTTGAAAGCTGTTGTTGTTCAAGAAAGTGGTGTTGTTTTTTCCCCCAAATATTTGTTTCTCTCAGTGTCTTTAATATAAGAAGAAATATAGCAGCAGAACAGCTCAATGCCAAGCATAGCGCTGGCCAAAAGTGATAAGCAGCACCTGACTGATCACCAGTGAGACTCTGATGCTCCTTAGTGAGGACTTTCTCAAGTGGGAGGTGCACTTCAACAGCTTGTATGGGATGTTGCTAATGAGCTATCAAGTCACTTTTATGTACTTGACACACACACTTACCACTCAACATCCCGATTGTACATTTTTTTCTTATGCATCTTTGACAGGTTTGGAGGTATTCTAGCTTCCAAATAGTGTTTGAAATAAGGTTAAGCTAAAGTTGTCTGTGAGCTCAGCTGAACAACAACAGCATCACCCAGCACTTGTCAGCCCTGTAGCACCAGCTGATGGCTCCCCTGTTGTCATGTAATTTCTCTGAAAAGCTGCAGATCTTCACTGGTAAGAAGAGTGCAGTGGATGTTATCTGCTGTGTGCAGACTTTATATCTGCTAATGAAGGTTGTGTTCCTTTAAAAAGTTTTAATAACAGGAAAATATCTCAGCTGCGTGATGGCAGTGTACTGTCCTGGCTGCTGCAGTTGGAGAGGGTGGGATGGGATAGGAACGCTCGTTCTTTAGCAGCACTTGAGCATCCTTCCTTGAGGGAGGCTTACCAGACTGAGCAGGGTTGTGCATGCAAAGGGCAATCTACTGACTCGGCAAGAGAGAACTGATGGCACTGTTAGAGAAACGATGGCTTCAGAGAAAAGTAGGAGGCAGACATGCAACCAGACCTCAGAGAAGATAGAAAATTTATTTTAATGGGCCCAAAGGTGCTTGTGGGGGGTCTATTGCAGCACAGAAAGGCTCTAGATGTTGCTGAAATGGGAGCAGGCCTGAAAAAAGACCCCATGCTGTAAGGGTATGGTGACTAGAGGAGAGATTCCCTTCAAACTTCTTTCATTTCTGTTCTGTTTTACTCTGAGTTTTCTCTGGTTTTGACAAAACATAATTGCTTTAGTTCATAGCCTAATGTGGCACTAGAGTTAACAGTGTCCTGGTGGCATTATGGGGATCTTGCTTTAAGGATAACTTTTGGCTGATGTCAAAGGTTTTGCCAGTTAGGGTCACATCCTAACCAGTGTACATCTAAGAACATGTGCCTGTATTACCACCAAAGTATCTTCTCGTGGCTATGCTCCTGGAGGTGGAAGGCTTTTAGGTTTTGCTGAATAAAAGATGAATGATAAACTTGATCTTATGTTCAGTTATAAATCAGAGCTGTCTTGTGTATGGTCACACTGGAATGGAATGAGTATGCCGTGACATTCCTTTAAAAAGTGTTTCAGAACATGGACAACAGCTAATCATACAAAGGACTGTAGATGTGTGCTTTGCTTCAGATGTAATGTGTTTGGAGTTAAGCAAGTGCTTTAACTGATTAAATTGAGACCTGCATATATTTGCTCTTATCAGCAGTGGTAAATCTGGGGATTAAATTTGATCTGATGTGAGAAATAAATCAATAACTGTCATAATCACTGACAGTTAATCACAGGTTAAAATCTATGAGGTTTTAAAGTATGTAAATATTTGGGTGAGCAGGAGGGGAAAACAGCTTCAAAATTTATGACAGTATTTTTCCCTACCCCTGTCAAGGCTGGTTTCTTGGTGCTTTTTCTTGCATGGAAAGAAGCTGCCCCAACTGCAGATGGGCAGAAGAGAATTCAAGTTAACCTAGAGTAGAAGTGGCTGTCACCAGCTAAGCCTAGAGCACTGATTTTCCCTACTACATTGAGCTCTTCGTTTGCCCTTGGGGTTTCTGTGCATTACCAAGGCAGAGTGGCTTCACTGGCGTCATCTCACACTGCAGAGCATGAAGGTCCTCTGTGCAGGTCTTTGAAAGGGCCCCCACTGCCAGTGCTGTCTTTGGATAGCCACTTGGTGGCTTTACAACCTATCCTGCGACTACATAGCAATTACCTGGAACAGATTATAATCCTAATTCAACAAGAAACATTCAAATCACTAGTGGCTGAAAAGTCTCAACTCACGGTTTTGAAGGCAAATATAGACATTATCTCTTATGCTTAGAGGCATCTGTGAAGTAAATAATGAGGAAATACATAAAGCTATACAAAAAGCAGCAAGTTGTTTTGTTGACAAAAGAGTTCTAGTTAAAAGTAAAAAGCTCTTAAAATGTATCTATGGGGTGGTTACTACAATTTTTTCAAATACAGTCTGGCCTTTCTCTAAGTGCTCCTGGTAGGGGCATTTACCGTGACAAAGGCATTCAGCAGGACTACAGCTTCTCCCAGGATCTTACCTACAGCCTTTCCCAAATGAATTGTGGACTATCCTTTACTACTATTAGCACATTAGCTGAGGTACGCAGTGGTGTGTTTTCATTTCTCATTTCAGTCTGAGGAAGAACTGAGCAATGTTCAGTGGCAGGATCCTGATGCTGTTACAGGACTTACAGGAGTTGCCAATTGCTTCGTTAGATCAAACCCCTCCTATTTAAATCTCCTCTGTATCTCACGTTTGAAATGCTTTCTAGAGCTGTATACTATATACAGACCTGGTAAAAACACCTCTTGAAATAATGTTGTGCAGAGTGCCCCTGCCCAGAGGCCGGCAGCAGAGTCTGAGGAGTTTCTGTGAGGGGGGCTGGGGCTGCCCGGGGGTGGGAGAGAGGGCCCAGCCGGTTCCAGCAGCCCCGCAGCCAGTCACAGCCAGGACCCTCCTCCCTGCTGGTGGTGCCTCAGGGAAATGGGTTTTAGAAAGGGGGAAAACGCGGGGAGGGAAGGGGAGGGGAGGAGAAGAGAGAAGAGAGAAGAGAAAAAGTGTGAGGAACAGCTCTTGTGAGCACCGAAGGGGGAAGAGGAAGAGGAGCAGCAGCAGCAGCAGCAGCTGCTCCAGTTGCCGGAGCAGAGACTCCCCTGCAGCCCCTGGGGAGACGACGGTGGGGCAGGGAAAGGTGTGGGGAGGAGAGAGTGGGAGAATGGGGCTGTTATGGACTGATTGTAGCTCCCATTCCACATCCCCTGCACTGCTTGAGTGGGGAGAGGAGTCAGGAATGGAGGAGAGAAGATAAGCCTGGGAAAGGTGGTTGCAGGGGGGGAGGAAAGTGTTTTTGTTTCTCACCATCAAACTGTATGTCAATTGGAAATAAATTAATTTTCACCAGTCAAGTCAGTTTTGCCCGTGATAGTGATTGGTAAGAGATCGGTAAGTGTTCTCCATATCCTTATCTCGACTCACGAGCTATTTTTTTCCCCCTCTCCTGTTGACAGCTGTCCCTCTGGCTAAGGTCAACTCACCACAGCTGTGCGGTGGTTGCAGGGCACATACAGCCTGAAGAATATGTGCTGTTTAGAAAAGAAAAGCAAAAACAACCCACAGTTTTTCAGAAGCAGGGCGGATATCAGTTGTGCATTTTATCAGTGCTTTCAAACATCAGTGACTGCTGATGTCTATGAAGTTAGTCTAAATGATTTGATATCTAATACTGTGAAATAACCATAGATTTGAGCGAGAAGAGTACATCCATATTGAATGAAAAGTGCTTGAATGTAGAGTTCTCATTTTGGTTGTGCACACCAAGATGAGAACTTCGATATCAAATCATTTAGTGACCACTAAGGTGGTCAGAGAGAATTATGTCACATGAAGAGCATTAAGTCAGAGAGAGAAGAGTCTGAAGAATTGTGAAATAAACGTCAGTAGTCCTGTGTTCCTTCGCCACAGTGCTCTACAGGTTGGGAATCAAAAGATTTGAGAGATTACCAGCTAGACTAAATAAGGCAAGATTTCAGATGTTCTCAGTCCAAAATGGGAGACTCAAACTTGTTGTAATATGGACAAGGGATTAAATCTGAATGCAACTATTTATGACAATCAATTAGTGACACTAATAAAATTATTCCTTCAATTACAGTGAGAGTGGATGATGCAGGCAAAGCAGAAATGGGAGGAAAATGTGACACTAGATGAAGAAGGAAAAAAAGAACTCCTTTGCCAAAGGTAGGGACGACATCCCACAAAATGATTAGAAATCAGGGTGATTTTCCTGTGCTTGATCAAATGTAAAAAGTGATGTTAAAAAAGCCAATGTCATTTAAAAATCTTTTTGATGGGAATTTGAAACTGTGCTTTGATAACTTCTTAACTGTCAGGATGTAGCTTGCTATTTCATAGGAAATGGAGTGCAATTAGTAACTTTCCACAGCTGAAGACGATAGTCAGCCATAACTTTGAGGCTTTTCTGATCTTAGCTGCAGCTGAAACAATATTCTAATGTGTAGTATCTTTGTTGGTACAAAATTCCCCATAGGTCTATCTCCACAAAGTAACTGTTTTTTGTACTCAGTGCTATGTTTCTCTCGCATCATCTTTGGCAAGGACCACTTGAGGTTTTCCCTTGTTCTGTAGTCTGGGGAATGGTCTGTTTCCTAGGAGCATCTGGAAATTTCATCTGAAAAGTTCTTGTTATGTCGGGGCCTTGGGACGTGACAATGCCTGTGATCTTTTCTAGTCTCCCAATGGGGATTTGGAGAGAATTTTTTTGCACGTTGTAGGTAGGTTAGAGGCACAGTCTGCAAACCTTTCTGGACTAAATCTCTGGTAAATGGTTTTAAGTGGATCCTACAACTATTTGCAGTCATAACCATTTAGTTGATCTTGAGTTGTACTAATATGTCCCCCAATATGATCTATATAAATAAAGTAAATATTGATTTATTAAATTTTCAAGGTTGATCCTTGTATGGGAAATCCGTTATGCAGTTAATATTTGCTAAAATTGATAGTTTGGCTTTAGAATTTACAGATTGCTTTTTGTCTCAACTATGTGCTGAACTCAGAGCAATGTAAGACCCTACTACCCATCCATTTACTCTTTTCTTTACACATCTCACCAATATTGTTCACAGCTTGGGGCCCAGAGATGTTCTTGGCTTGTCTGATACCGATAGTTTTTTTCTACCTTGTGTGGCTGATTCACAGTGTTACACAATGTGAGATATAACAGTTTGTGTCGACTGGCTCTCGGATAGCTACCTTAATGTATTCAGTTTAGACTTGTCCATATACCTGTCTGTACTGAATATGGCATCTGCTCCCATGAGTTTAGTTATTCTTTATCTGATTTATAGCACATGCCTGTAATAAATTATCTCAGCACAGTTGGGGTGCAGTGAACTGTAGATTAAGAGCTGAAATGAGTGGGTAAGGCAGGGACTTCGTAAACTGGATTTACGGATTCAAAACTCTTTTTTGGTTTTGATTCTGTAACAGAACAACATCTTAATTGCTAACTTTGCAACATACGTCAGCAAATTCTCTTCCAACTTCACTGATTTCATATAATTAATCTAATTTGTGTTCTGTGTTTTAAATAAACATCCTGCAACTACAGCAACTGCTGGTCTATGAACTATTAAGAAGCAGTTAGGTCGAAGACTGTTTTGTCTAAGTCCAGTGCATTGAAGTGCTCATTATTTTTATTAATATTATTATTTTCTTCACTGAGAGCTTTGTAAAATGCTAATTTAATTTTGATGTAAATCCTCAGCCTTTGACTTCAGGCAGTAGGCTAGAGCAGAGACAGTGAATGTACTGCAGCCCCATCCTGCAGTCGTCTTCCCTCAGGGAGAGTTATTTTAGCCACTGGTGTAGTATTGCTCTTCAGTGTGTGTTTATTTAGTACTTAATCTGGATTAACAAACTAGATACTGAGCTTCATGCTTTCTCTTAAAGGAGACACTAATAGGCTGTGCATAGTCTTGGTGGCACAGTGAGAACAGGGAAATAAATATTTGTAGAGCTAAATGGAGATTAGAGAACATGTGTAATCATGCCAGCACTTGGAGCCCCTAACTACATGACAAGACTTCAAAGGTTACAAATCCAGGAGGAGCTAAAGAACTGCTCAGTAACCTGAAATGCAGAGAATGACCAAAAATTCTGAGGGTATGCGCTAAAAAAGCGTATATTGGGTAGAGTCATTGTGAACTTGATAAGATACATCGTCATGGACATGCTCAAGTCTTAGTTTACCGAGGAGTGCTCAGCAGGACAGATTCCTACAGGAGACATAGTGCCATAGATTGATGATGGGGAGCATAGCCTGACTACATTCAATAAAGATCAATTAAAGATGAAAATATGTAAACAAAAAAAAAGATCTTTTGAGCAAAAGACCTTTGGAGTAAACAAAGAATAGACTTTAGTTATACAAGGAAGATGGGTGAAGAGACTCTTCATGATCTATTTTGTCTCATTCAGTTCAGCAATTTGGCAATTTATTATAGCGATGGAAGAGCAACAAGGCTGGTGAAGGGTCTAGAGAACAAGTCTTATGAGGCACGGCTGAGGGAAACGGGATTGTTTAGTCTGAAGAAGAGGAGGCTGAGGGGAGACCTTACTGCTCTCTACAACTACCTGCAGGGAGGTTGTAGTGAGGCAGGTGTTGGTCTCTTCTCCCAACTAACTAGCGATAGGACGAGAGGAAATTGCCTCAGGTTACGTCAGGGGAGGTTTAGATTGGATATTAGGAAAAATTTCTCTGCTGAAAGAGTGGTCAGACATTGGAACAGGCTGCCCAGGGAGGTGGTTGAGTCACCATTCCTGGAGGTGTTCAAAAAACATGTAGATATGGCACTTTGGGATATGGTTTATCAGGCATGGTGTTTTTTGGGTGGATGGCTGGACTTGATGATCTTAAAGGTCTTCTTCAACCTTAATGTTTCTATAATTCTATGATACATCTGTCTTGCGAAATCTTAAAATTATCGCCAGAAATACCTTCAATTCTAGTTTTATAAAGAGTCTGGGATGAGTTCAGGATGCTCAGATTTAGCTGTTCGACAGAAGTTTTTTTTATTTAACTCTCAGAGTTGGATTCATTTGTGTGAAACGTTGGATTCTGGAAAACTCTCATTAAAAGTGAGTCAGAAATAATTTCTGTTTGTTTTTCTCAAATATACCTTACGTAAAAGAAATGTAATTTTATTAAATTTAATAGTATTTCTTCACAGAAAAGCAAATGGATTGACAGATTATCTAAATTGTTGCAGTTGTTTATAAGGTCATAAACTATAGCAGTTAGAGACATACCACTGTATTAGTCTAGAAAGCTTTCATCAACGTTGCCCAAATATATTGTGTGTAACTAGTGAAACGAAAAGACTGCATTTAACACTTTTTAGAAGTTACTCAGTGATTTTGACTGACTGCAATACAGTATAAGACTGCATGTGCTGTTTTGTAATGATTCTTGTAAGTACAAGTACTTGTAAATACTTCCAGTAGTTCCTGGTTAAGGGAAGCTGTTGTAATGGTCTTTTATGGGATATTTTGTTTCTCTGTCATGTTTAACCTAGCCACATCTAAGGGAGTGAAGAAGATAAAAGTCCAGACAGACTGTACAGTTAGGTACAACATCTCTATGAAAGCAGTGATTTTTATTTAATCCAGATCATTGTATCCATCCTCATGGTCACTAAAAAAACAGTAGAAATGATATTTCTTCTGTCTGGAATTCTCTTTTTTTTTAGTGACTTGCCATTGTAGCAGTTTGATAAATATATCTGAAACCTAAGAAACAGTGTAAGTGAATGATTTTTTTATGGTCTCTCACCCTTAAGCTGAGAGACATTTATCATGAGCAGTACCCACAGAGGTAATATAGCATAGCCTTAGATAAAATAGCCTGTGCTAGTACTGTACAGCAGTAGTACTGCTGTGTTTCCTATAGAAGCACACAGTAACAAGCTAATGAATGCTGTCTTATGTTTAACTGGCCAGTTGTTTTTTCCTTCATTAAGAAAGTAGTAAACATTCATGTTCCTTTTATCATGTCTGTTACATAGTAGTGGTGTATAATACAAAATATTTCAGTCATGTTCTTGGAAACCTGCATGTCCAAACAAATGGTTTCATATCTTCCTTGTTTGTAGTACTGTGAAAGTTCACAAAATGGTGATGTATTAATGGGCAGTTATTGTACTTCTACATGTGGACATGGAAGCTGCTAGCTACACATTTAATTGATAACTGCTGTTTTGGCAACAACTTTTAAGTCAAATGCTAGAGATCAATGAATAATTACAATTTTTTTTTTTTAAACAGCCTAAGAAAGAAAAGCGACTTTTGAAGGTAGTTTATTTAATTCATAAAACAAATATTGGCTTTGAAATAAAAAAATGTCTTGTTTACAGCATAAGGAGTCCACATTCCAGATATCTTCATCTATTGTTTTTTGAAATATTTACCAAAAAACTTTCTCAGATAAATAAAAGGCTATGGGGATTTCACTGACAAATGTTGCACTGCAGCCTCTTTCATGTTTGGTATTCACTGAGGGATCGGTAGCCTTCAGTACAATTGCTGCTGTAATGCAACAAAAAAACATCTGTAGTTTTAACAAATTAAAAATATAGAACTGAGTGGTGGAATAAAAAGGAAAACAGCACCCAGAGCTTGTCAGATATTCTGTTTTGGTACCCAAAGTCTCAAATGGAAAAAAGAAAACAAGAAAGCACCAGGCACTGGTTAGCAATGCATGTAGTAAAGATTATAGTGATTTGGGATTTAGCTAAATTTGATTCCAGTTTTACCTTGTTACTCTATTGAATTCTCAGTCTTGACTATAAATTAATATTATTAGTATTTTTTCCTACAAGTTTCAATAACTAGTTCAGATATTTTATACTGTGTACGTGTTGATGTATTAATCTATGCTTGTTTTTATTTTAAAAAGCAAAACAAAAAATGCTTTAGTTGACTCAGACGACAAATGTATCCTGTAACCATTATTTTCCAATTAAAAACTAGTGAAAAAAACACAACATTTTGGAACCAGCACTATGACTGCAATAGTAAAAGACTAAATGGAAACTATGTACACAAATATGAACTGTTCATACCCAATATGGCATATAATGTGAGAAATTAAAAAGTAACTGCAAAGAAGTAATGGTATTATGAGATGCATACAATTTGAGTCATGTGAAATCTGGGTAACTTCTTCATGCACTTAGGGATTATCTGGACAGAAAGACATTCCTGCTACGTAACATTGTTTACCCTGAGTTATGGGTCTGCATTGTCTGTAGAGCCTCTGTAATGCATGGGAAGAGGTGCTTTCAGAAAGTGATTTAAAAAAAGCAATTAGGAGCTTAGCAAAGACTTGCCCTAGACCTCTGTGTAGCCTCCTGGAAAGGTCTGGCTCTCCCCACTGTACAGGGAAACTAGATAGTGGCCTAGAAGTGGGGACCTGACTTTCTTCTATGCCGCTTTCCTTTATGCCGTTGGGTGTGGTAGCGTACTGAGATTGCCACCCCCTACTTGACATGAGACTCACCATGAGGTGAAGCTTCCATCTCGTAATCACAGCTTCTCCTGTGGGGACAGTCAACAAAACTGGCTGTCATAAGGGGGAAAAATCTGCATATTTTGTACCTGGAAGTGTGGGATCTGGCAGCCCACAAAGTGCTGTTGATGTAAATGCTGTGATGTGTCTCTTTCTTGCCACAATCACACCTGGGCTTCCTAAGATGTAGCTACTCCTTGCCTACACTTGTGTGTCACATCACTCCTAAATGTCTCTGTATATGAGTACAGCAGCATTGCATACCATTGACTAAAGTGCTCCTGGTAATTAATTCCTTCAACATAGATATGTAGACTAAAGCAATTATATGGGTATACTCAAGGAAACTTTATATTGTATGCAAAATTATTGACCTTCCTATAAATCATGTTTAATTAGCTCTGTACTACCATTTACCTGTCTTTCCCTGATGGCCATGGTATGTGGTAATGGAGATAAATGGGGGGCATACCACTTGCTGGTAATGTGTAAGTGGTGACTGCAAAAAACGGTTGTTTTCTAGAAAATATAGTAGATGTTTGACTGGATCTGTAACACATGGTAATCTGGGGGTTTTAGCAAGATGTCTCAGTCCTCCAGGGGGATTGGCTCCATAATCTCTCACTGAAGTGAGTTTTCTTTCATTAGAGCAAGTAGTTTTCTAGACAGGACTAAAGGACTTTTCCATTTTTGGTGAAAATACTGCGAGTTCTGTGCTATAGCCTGAGTCATGGCATAAGGTTGCAGTTCACTCCATTATTTCAAGCTGTATAACTGATTTTTGTGTAGTTTTATTGCTTATATTGAATTTTTTTATAATTACAAAGTGAGTTTAGGCAATTCTTCCAACAATATCCACTTTCACTGATTGGTGTCAAACTTACATAGCCCCCTCTGGTCAATGAATTAACTACAGAATTCTGTGCAGATTTCTTAGAAATATTTTCCAGGTTCTCATAGAAAGATTTACTTTTTTGCATATTTCAGTTTAATCAGTTTTTTAACACTAGTTTTATTAAATTGTTTTTCCTTTGCAGTTCAAATTAACAAAGAGAATGGAATTTCCCAAAGTAAAGGAGCTAATTTCTTTTTGCCTCTTAACCATTTAGCTATGAGGAATGAAAGAAATACAAATTTGAACAGATTTCTGTAAGAAAAAAAAGGACAGTGAAATGTAGCAGCATGACAATGAAGCTAATTACAGATGGGGCAGAGAAAGGGATTGTGTCAAATTATTCTCAGTCACATGAATTTGAGTTTTTCATTTATATAGAATACTGCAATAGTGGAAGAAGCATCCTGCAAGAATATTTCTTTCAGTCTGCCCCCTGGAAACAAAGCTGAAGCACTTCAGGAGTGCTTGGGTCAGGACTCTTCTCTCTGGGATACCACATTATTGCTAGATGGGTTTTATGTGTGCTTAGCAGAATGGAGTGTTACAAAGAACTGTCTTTAACCATATTTTTTCCCTCTGCATTTTCATGCAATTATATATACATAGATTGATAGTGTGCGTATACAACACACAGGTCCTGCTAGAGTTTCTACAAAAATATGAGCATGATGTATTGTGCATTAAAGGTTTGAATACTGTAGTTGTATGGAATATAAAAATAAGTCTGTGCCATACATTACGATCTAAGACACAAATATCCATAGTTGTATAAAATGTTGATAGTATATTAGTATTACTGAGGTAATATTATGGATTTAATTCTATACTTATTAAGATAGCAGCAACATATCATTAGATGTCTTAAGCATCTGTCATTAACTATTAGGCTTGTTTGTTTTTTTGTATTCTGCCTATACGTAATTTATGAGGGACATAGATTATTCTGATACTCTGGAGATGCTATGATCAATGCAGTTAGAGCTGGATGGAGCCTCAGGAGGTCAGGTAGTTCAGCCCCCTGCCCCAGCAGGAGCAGTTATACCTAAACCACGCTTGACAGTTAATTAGCTAGACTGTTCATGAAACCCTCCTGTGTGATTGAGACTCCACTCTCCCTTGGCAATTGATTTCAGTGCTGAACTATCTTGACATTGAGAAAGATTACCCTAATGTCTAAACTAAATTTCCCTTGCTACAGTTTAACCCTTCTTGTCCTATACTGTGAAGAATAGTTTTGTCCCTTTCCCTTGACAGCAACATTTTACATCATTGAAAACTGCTGTCATGGAGGGTTCACATAATTCTAAATTGAAAAATCCCAGAATTTTCAGTCTTTTCTTCTAGCTCATGCTTGCTAGTTCACTGATTCTTCTTGCTGCTTTCCTCTTGGCACTCTCTGAATGACCCGACTTCCTAGTCGGCTTTGAAGTCTTGGAGAAGTCATGACAGTCCTCAGCCTAGAATCATAGAATGGTTTGCGTTGGAAGGGACCTTAAAGATCGTCTAGCTCCAACCCCCCTGCCATGGGGAGGAACACCTTCCACTAGACCACTTTGCTCAAAGCCCCATCCATCCTGGCCTTGAACAATTCTGGGGAGGGGGCATCCACAGCTTCTCTGGGAAACCTGTGCCAGTGCCTCACCACCCTCATAGCGAAGAATTTCTTCCTTTTATCTAATCCAAATCTGCCCTCTTGCAGTTTAAAGCCATTACCCCTTGTCCTATCCCTACATGCCCTTGTAAAATGTCCCTCTCCAGCTCTCTTGTAGGCCCCCTTCAGGTACTGGAAAGCTGCTACAAGGTCTCCCCAGTGCCTTCTCTTCTCCAGGTGCAACAATGCCAAGTCTCCCAGCCTGTCTTCCTAGGAGAGGTACTCCAGCCCTCTGATCATCTTCATGGCCCTCCTCTGGATCTGCTCCAACACATCCATGTCCTTCTTATGTTGAGGGCTCCAGAGCTGGATGCAGGACTCCAGGTGGGGTCTCACGAGAGTGGATAAAGGGGCAGAATCACCTCCCTTGACGTGCAGGCCACGCTTCTCTTGATGCAGCCCAGGATACGGTTGGCCTTCTGGGCTGTGAGTGCACACTGCCAGGTCATGTTGCACTTCTAGTCAACCAGCACCCCTAAGTCTTTCTCCTCAGGGCTGCTCTCAATCCATTCTCCACCCAGCCTGTACTTGTGTTTGGGATTGCCCCAACCCATGTGCAGGACCTTGCCCTTGGCCTTGTTGAACTTCATGAGGTTTGCACGGGTCCACCTCTCAAGCCTGTCTGCTTGGTGCTGTCTGCAGGGTGAGGAGCTGCCATGGGCCAGTGGGAGTTCCCACAGATCCCCTGGACAGGGCAGGGACAGGCACCTGTGGGATGGGTACTGGGTCAGGTCTAAAGGCAGTGCCTGTTTGCTGGTACGGCAAGGCAGGCTGTGCAACACACAGCAGTTCTGCCCATCTGCACTTCATTTCCCTTTGCAGATCAGACATGCCCACTTACTGACTTCCTTAGAACATTTTGAAATCTGTAGATGAAAGGTACTTGGAGAGATGTGGTAATTTTTCTCTTACGAAACCATGGGTCTGTAATTTACATCACTTAATGTGACAAGTACAAATCAGTCCACATACTGTATGTTTTTAAAATGTTCCTCGTTTATTATTTTATATAGTTATGGCATATTTTAAAAGCATTTATTAGGAGAAAATGTTGACAGTTAGAAAATGCCAACCCTAGACTTTGTTTCATCCACATGAAAAGCATTGATAGGTCAAGGTAATTTAAGTAGGACCTTGATATGGTGAGGCTGCTTGGTTTACTAGCTCTGTTTTGGTTTGTGGCTTTTTCTTCTGAGCTCTATGTTGAAAGTTAAGGACCCTTCTTTCACTGTTTACAGAGCTCACGTTTTCTAATGGCCTGCTGCAAGCCCACTGAAGTCTGTGGCACTGAGTTTCAGTGATGCTTTTGAGCCTCATCTATTGCTACTTCAGTAGATCAGCTTTGGCCCATTTGTTTCATTTGGAATTGAACTATCCTTGCACAGAGCAGGAACAGAAGCAAATGAGTAGCCTTGACAATCCTCTTCTGAAGTTTTTAGTGATTTCTTAAAAGTAAAAATAGATTAAAACCATCTCAAAGACCAAAGGGAGGACTGTCTTCATTGCAGGGTTTGTTTACAGTATGTACTTTTCCAACTTCGCTAACTCTTGTGCTAAAAAGAGGAGAAACTCGGACTGTGACAATTAGAGCACAAAATTCTGATTAGTTGTTCTCAAAAGCTTGTTGTAAACACAGTCACAAGCTGCTTGTCTCAGCAAGCAGGCCACAGGAAGGCACAACTTTGATGAAAGATGTAGGCTGCTAACGGCTGTGGTGTTTGCGTTTTCCAGAGTGATGCAGTTTTTCAAACATGTCAGTCAGCACCCGAAGAGTTAGTATCCACTAAAGTTCCTCTCAACTTCAACAAAGCCTGAGCTGGTAGTTGCATACTTTATTGTAAATACACTCTTCTTAGGGAAATGAATAAAGGATAAGCAGGGAACTAGAGAGGAAAGGGAAAATAAGACAAAAAAGCCTATTCCTCAGTGAAATAATAAGATTATGCATTGCCTTACTATACATGTAGTTTAAATATTACAAAAGACAATTTTTATATTTTTTGTTTTAAATAGATCACAGGTTATCCTGCTGTATTCATGCATCTGACACACAATAGTAAAAAATGTATTAATAATCCCTACTTTAACTTCCAGGCTTACCAATCTAGCCTTGCATATCTACAGTTATCAACACCTCATCATAATCAAGCACCTCAACTGCATAATGTGTTGTGTTGGGTAAGTGGGAGAGGACATGGTACATTCCTCCAGGAACTGAGCTCTCCACTGCTTTTATTGTTCTGTGTCACAATCTTAAAGCTTTTTTAATGGAGTTTTCAGAGGGTGAACACTGTCAGCCCATTGTCTACTATGCTCAGCATAGAGGAATGAGAAGTATATGCTTTATGGAAGCAGGGCAGAAAACTGAAGAAGGATATCATTAAAATATGGGAGGAAGTTTGCTGATGAAATTATGATGTTTTCTGTTCTCAGGCATGACTTAGAATCATAGAATCATAGAATAGTTTGGGTTGGAATCATAGAATCATAGAATGGTCCCTGGTGCCATGAGCAGGGACATCTTCCACTAGACCATGTTGCTCAGAGCTCCATCCAACCTGGCCTTGAACACTTCCAGGGAGGGGCATCCACAGCTTCTCTGGGCAGCTAGTTCCGGTGTTTCACCACCCTCATGGTGAAGAATTTCTTCCTTTTATCTAATCTAAATCTGCCCTCTTTTAGTTCAAAGCCATTCCCCCTTGTCCTATCACTACACACCCTTATAAAAAGTCCCTCTCCTTCCTTCCTGTAGGCCCCCTTCAGGTACTGGAAGGCTGCTGTAAGTTTACCCCGGAGCCTTCTCTTCTCCAGGCTGAACAGCCCCAACTATCTTAGCCTGTCCTCGTAGGAGAGGTACTCCAGCCCTCTGATCATCTTCATGGCCCTCCTCTGGACCTGCTCCAACACATCCATGTCCTTCTTATGTTGAGGGCTCCAGAGCTGGATGCAGGACTCCAGGTGGGGTCTCACGAGAGTGGAGTAAAGGGGCAGAATCACCTCCCTTGACGTGCAGGCCACGCTTCTCTTGATGCAGCCCAGGATACGGTTGGCCTTCTGGGCTGCAAGTGCACATTGCCAGCTGATGTTGAGCTTCTCATCCACCAGTACCCCCAAGTCCTTCTCCTCAGGGCTGCTCTCGAGCCACTCTCCACCCAGCCTGTACTTGTGTTTGGGATTACCCTGATCCAGGTGCAGGACCTTGCACTTGCCCTTGGAACTTCATGAGGTTTCACGCAGGCCCACCTCTCCAGCCTGTCAAGGTCCCTCTGAATGGCATCCCTTCTCTCCAACATGTCAACCACACCACACAGCTTGGTGTCATCGGCAAACTTGCTGAGGGGGCGCTCAGTCCAACTGTCCATGTTGCCAACAAAGATGTTAAGCAACACCAGCTCCAGTGCCAACTCCTGAGGCACACCACTCGTCACTGGTCTCCACCTGGACATCAAGCCTTTGACTGCAACTCTTTGAGTGTGTCCATCAAGCCAGTTCCTTATCCAATGAGTGGTCCATCTGTTAAATCCATGTCCTTCCCATTTAGAGACAAGGACATCACGCAGGACAGTGTCGAATGCCTTGCACAAGTCCATGTAGATGGTGTCACTTGCCCACCCTTTGTCCATTAACGTTGTAACTCCGTCACAGAATGATGCCAAGTTGGTCAGGCACGATTTCCCCTTGGTGAAGCCATGTTGGCTGTCCCAATTTAGACTGAAATTATTTTTCATGATGTTCATACCAGTTGGGTGGCCTGCAGTAAGGAGTTGGAACAAAGTTGTTCCAGAAAAAAAAGTGAAGTAGTTTGTAAATAACTGAAATCACGGCATAGCTCGTGAATCATTTGGATGATCCCTCTCATTTCACTCCACATTTTCTCACTTGGTATTCATTGGTAGGGAAATCAATGCTGACTTCTAAGGACTCATATGTACTAGAATATTTCACAGAAAGGCCTTATGGAACAAATCTGTTTTTAAATGAAATAATACATCTGGTTTATTTACTTCCATGTCCAGCAAATCACTTAAGCTCTTGACTGCAGTTTGACAACTCACATATTTAAAGTTCTGTGCAAACTATTGTGTGTTGCTGGAGTGATGCCGTATTTGGTTCAATAGATCTTTAGTACGATTGATTTGTTTTGCCTTTTTCCTTGCTTTTCTTTCGTTTCTTCTACAACAAGTCTTGTTCCCTTTTTTTTTTTTTTTTGTTTCCTGAGCATAATGCCTCGGTCCCTACGTTTGTAACAGGGTCTAACAAAGCTAAAAACATTTTGCATTGCTCATATATTAGATACAGGCACGTGGAAGATGAATTTACAGCAACAGGTAAGGGTCAGAATTTCAGGGCACAGCTGTCTGATAAAAAGCAGAAAGTGATTAGATTTGGTACAAAGTGAACAAGAGGTGAGGGAGAAAAAGAGGTTGCTTTTAATGGCTCCATGTGATATTTCTACATTAGACTTTAGGAAAAAACACTGCACAAGGTAGCCTTCATAGCTGAAAATCACAGGTTAAATAACTAACACATATGTACAGACATAATTCTAATGCAAACCTTGACTGCAGAATACAGGAAAACACCAGTGCTGTTGGCTGAGCTTGGTATGTCTGACACAAAATTCACTTGCTTGGGCAGTTGTTTGTAACTAGCTATTACTTCACTCTGAATCAAAAACTGACCATCTCTCAAGTGGCATCAACTTCACTGCAAATAATTGCTACAATAAGGCAGAACTAGAGAAAGCATGTAATTACTTAAATTTGAAAAATGAAAATGACACAACCTGAAAAAGTTACACAGGCCTTCATTTATAGACTGTACGTAGTTAACATTCATCAATTACATAGACAAAATGGGTTTACCAGTTCTTAAATATTAATTAGGACATTATCTACCCAAAATCTGTATGTAAGGATATATCCCTTTTACTAATGGAGAGGTGGAAATCTGCTGGCTAGATACTTCTCCTCTCCTGCTAAAAGGAATGCTGGTAGAGGAGAGACAATAAGTGAAGCAGTGTTGCATGGGAGAGGTAACAAAATATTCTGCACCTTCACTGCAGACAGGATAGAAGTGTTGGGTTGAAATTGCAACAGGAGAGCTTGGCATTAGGGAAACTCTGATGATAATGGGGACAGTGACCCACAGGAGTGGGCTGGTTAAAGAAGGCAGGGAGAATGGAGTATGCCTTCAGGAAGGGACCTGGACAAGGTAGCATCTTAAGATCACCTTTCTGACCTGTAGTGGCGATTCTGTAACTGAATTCTTTAGGTTGTAACTGCTGTAGGACCTATGCAGAGAATATGCAAGTATGTGCACTTGTGTATGAATGTAAACATAGGTGAAACTGAGCTGAGTTTTAGAAATGAAATTACATTTATTTGTTTCATTATGTTAAGTTCACGGACACAGTAATTTAATGTTTCTGCTGTTTTCTTGTGTTTGTTGTTACTGTAAATAGGTGAGTCTACCCTTCTCCCCCAGAAGACTCCTCTCTCAAGAATAAAGAGCTTCTACCATAACTTAAATACCACTTGAACCTTTAGAAATGCTAATGCATGAATATTTGGTGACTAGTTGCACATGTCCATGACTGAAACATGTTGTGAATTGCTTGTTTACCAATCTTGAACCCAGTATTATTTCTTTCTCCTTACATTCTTTCTATACTTAATAAGTAAATAAATCGTAGATTGCAAGTGCAGATTCTGAAAAAAGGCACAGCAATGTGGAAGGCTCTGCAAAAGTTTTTCAAAGACATCCTGGAGTCACGTGTTTGTGTTTCTTCTCCAGTCAGTCTTGGTTTCTGTATCTTTTCAAGAAGTATGTAGGCATGCCTTTCCTGTGACCTTCCTTCTGCTTTTCTGCAAGGAAAAAGAAAATATGGAAGTTATTTCAGCAAGAAGAAATCTCTGTGTGGGATATCTTTGTCGATACCTCCTACATCTTTGAAAAGGCTGTGGGAACAATTCCTAAACTAGACAAGTCTACAGTTTGTTTTCTGTAATTGCTTGTTCAGTCTCACCTAACGTAATTATCATCTAGCAGCTGGCCTTGGCAAGTGCTTTGGGCTCACTCAATAATCAATAGAAAAGAATAGGCACCTCCAGAGAATAGCTTATATCATCCTAAGGTAATTATCTAAAATTGTTGGACTAAATCACCTTTGATGGTATTTATTTCTTTCCATCAATTATAGCAAGAGTCCTGATGACTGACTTGAACTGGGTGATTAAAGAGATGAATCCTGCTCTCAGGTAGTGTTACAAGAAGTCTGCTTCCTATGGTGTCTAATATCTCAGCATTGTGTAAAATCATCTTTCCTGTAGCTCAGCAATAGGTTACAATGGCCTCTTGTATAAGCCTCTTTCAGATGCAGTCCTCCTCTCCTAGGTCTGGGTACTGCCAGTTTCCATGCAGTCCTTCCACCTCGCTGTGAGTTGGCATCAGCTTGAGCACTGCAAGCAGTGCCCTGTGTCATTGCAGCTGCTCCCCAGGCCTGCAAGGGTGATGAAAAATGAGGATGCAGTTCTCCAGCTCCAATCCTGAGATACTGAGGTAGAGAGAGAAAGTAAGCAACACCACAAAGCTCCCCAAGTTGCATCTGCTTCCCCTTTATTAGTCCCAAATGCTAGAATACATGTTTCTTTTGCACAGCAATAAGTTACGGTGTAACTTCACATCTTCACTCAGCCACATCTCTGCTGCTTTTGGTGGTCTGATTTGCTTCTCTCTTCCGCCTCCTGGACTCTCCCTCCCTTATCTTCTCGTGAATTTTGTTTACAAGCTACTAGTGCAGCTTTTGGATCAAACTGACCCTCTTCCCTAATACTGTAGGTGAATTTGTCCTATTTAACTGTAGCCGTTTAAAAGTCAGATGCCTGTTCTAAACCAGCAGTCTGCATGCCCTGACAATCAGGAGAAAAGGTATCACCAGAGGATATTCAGCTTGTCTAAGTCATGGTCTGACTTGCTGGGCATGTCAGCCTATCACTTATAGAGCAAACCTCTGGTTTGACTGAATGCCTCTTCCATGGCTATGGAGGCTGTTGTGCCCTGTATGCTGATCCTTCAGGATGGAACGGACCATACACATCATCCCTCTTGTAAGGACATACTAAGTGCAGAACAGAGGGTTGAGGAAAATGTTTTTTACCTTTTCTGTTGTAATCACAGAGACACCACAAGTATCTATGGGCAAGCTGCTGCAATTTGGAGCAGCCATTGATGTTCAGTAGCTTACAGCCTGAAGTGTACTTGGGGCTAGCAAGAATGAGGTATGAAAGGGACTTTTATTCCCTGTATCTTACTCACATTTTCTGTTCTCCTTCTCTTTGATGCAGTTCCCAAAAGATTTTTGAAAGAGCCTAGCTTTCATGTTTCACTGTTCATGAGACTTGTGTTGGAAGAGTATTTTTTCTGTCCACAACAGGTTGTCAAGTAGAACATCATTAATTGTTTTCAGTGACCTACTGTAAATGTAGTGACCCAAAGCAGTATTTCCAAAGGTAAACATCAGTTGTGTTTCTGCTAGATCATGTTTCAAAGGTTTGTTCAGATAATTCGTTTTCGACCCCTATGAGCGACAAAATATTTGCAGATAAGTTTTTCCTCACTCTGGGTTTTCTTGCCAATTTTAAAAACTAGGCATGCACATAAAAGTCAGTCAAAAGAAGTTACACTGTCCCTGATTTTTGTCGTTAAATATTCTCAAGTACCACAGCAATCAGTTCTTACTGGTGTGTCTTCATGTTTCTGAATTTACCTGGACTGAAATAATAAAATCAGATTTCTAAATTTATTTTGTTTCCACATGCATTACATTATTAATCAGCTGCATTTTGCTCTTGATGTTATTCTGCTGCAAAACTCCAGTCTTGAAAAAGGGTGAGAAGGAGGACCCAGGGAACTACAGGCCGGTCAGCCTCACCTCCATCCCGGGAAAGGTGATGGAGCAGTTTATCCTGGAGGTCATCATCAAGCAAGTGGAGGAAAAGAAGGTTGTCAGGAGTAGTCAGCATGGATTCATAAAGGGGAAATCATGCCTGACCAATCTGATAGCTTTCTATGATGCCATGAGTGACTGGGTAGATGAGGGGAGAGCAGTGGATGTTGTCTAACTTGACTTCAGCAAGGCTTTTGACACAGACTCCCATAACATCCTCCTAGGGAAGATCAGGAAGTGTGGGCTGGATGAGTGGTCGGTGAAGTGGATTGAAAACTGGCTGAATGGCAGAGCTCAGAGGGTTGTCATCAGCGGCGCTGAGTCTATTTGGAGGCCGGTAACTAATGGTGTCCCCAAGGGTCAGCACTCAGCCCAGTCTTGTTCAGCTTCTTCATCAATGACCTGGATGAAGAGTTAGAGTGTACCCTCAGCAAGTTTGCTGATGACACAAAACTTGGAGGAATGGTGGACAGACCAGAAGGCTGTGCTGGCATTCATCGAAACCTGGACAGCCTGGAGAGCTGGGCAGAGAAGAACCTGATGAAATTCAACAAGGGCAAGTGCAGGGTCCTGCGCCTGGGAAGGAACAGCCCCATGCACCAGTACAGGCTTGGGTCGGACCTGCTGGAGAGCAGGTCTGCGGAGAGGGACCTGGGTGTCCTGGTGGACGACAGGTTGACCATGAGCCAGCAGTGTGTCCTGGTTGCCAAGAAGGCCAGTGGTATCTTGGGATGCAGTAGGAGGAGTGTGGCCAGCAGGTCGAGGGAAGTTCTCCTCCCCCTCTACACTGCCCTAGTGAGGCCTCATCTGGAGTACTGCATCCAGCTCTGGGCTCCCCAGTTCAAGAAAGATGAGGAGCTACTGGAGAGAGTCCAGCAGAGGGCTATGAAGATGATGAGGGGACTGGAGCATCTCTCCTACGAGGAGAGGCTGAGGGAGCTGGGCTTGTTTAGCCTGAGGAAGACAAGGCTGAGAGGGAATCTTATAAATGCTTAGAAATATCTGAAGGGGGGGGTGTCAAGAGTACAGGAACAGACTCTTTTCAGTGGTACCCAGAGACAGGACAAGGGGCAACAGGCACAAACTGAAGCATAGGAAGTTCTGTCTGAACATGAAGAAGAACTTCTTTGCTTTGAGGGTGACAGAGCACTGGAACAGGCTGCGCAGAGAGGTTGTGGATTCTCCTTCTCTGGAGATACTCAGACCCTGCCTGGACAAGGTCCTGTACAGCCTGCTGTAGGTGACCCTGCTTTGGCAGGGGGGTTGAACTGGATGATCCCCAGAGATCCCCTCCAACCCTATGATTCTGTGATTTACTCAATGAATGAAATTGCATCTGCTTGATTCCAAACATCTGAGTAATATTAAAAGTCTTCAGCTGGAATACATATATTTCTGCTTAGAAAGGTTTTATAAACCTTCCTCCAATAAATTCTGACTGTTATTTTAGCACAGATAAGATAATACACTCAAAATATGATTGCAAGAAAATCCGTAAGACCAGTATGACAAACCCCGTATACTTCAAGAAATAATTTTTCTAGCAAAAAACAAATATACAGTGTAGTGTATGTCATCCAAATGGCAAGAGGAAGGAATTGTGTTTCATGAAGTAGAGATCTACCACCAGCAAGCTCATATATTTCTTAGTGGCATCATTGGGCTTTGTAAATTTGGACTTTGGGGATCATAAAACCCCAATCTGTGTACAGTGAATTTTCTACTGAGCAGCACAGCATTCAAATTCTGAATATTTTCACCAGTATGTGTAATAATATATCAGTTTGCAATGTTTAAGTGACTTGGTAAGAAATAAGAGGAAGATTGGCTACTAAATTTGTCAGAAATATATTCCAAGTAAATACCAGGAGAGAGGAAAAAAACACAAAAGATTGAATGCGATGTTTTTCCACAGCAACTGCACAGTGAGTTCTATCAGATTTACAACTTTCTTTTCTAATATGGAAGCAAAACTGTTCATCTTATGAAGGTAGGATATTAGGTAACTCACACAACAGAAGCATTTTTTGGGTGCACATTCAGTGACATGCTTCAGTGTTCTGTTTCTTTTTCTGTAAATTTTTGTTTGGAAGTCAATTTATATTAATTTCATGTGTCTCATCATGCATATGTGTGTATATTAAGACTAGGAAGTTGAGCGTTCTTCCATAATAACGGCTGAAATTGCCTTTTACTGGCATACTGTTCAATGTCTTGGTTGTTTGTTACTGTTTTTTTCAAGGAAGAAAAGAATATTTCTGTAAGTTCTTAAGATTTGTAAAAAATCCTGCTTCTACAATCTTAATTTTCCTACATAATTTTGTCTTGGTTTAGGAAGAAAAAAAGCCAGTGTCATATAATTTCCTCAAACGTCACCTAGCTAAATCCCCTTGAGAATTGGTTGCATTGCTCTGGGAGGCTAAATATGAAAGAAACAAGCAAAAGTGCTTAATACTTGTTTGCATATTTCACATTTCAACAGAAATAACATTACTGTTGAGAATAAACTCATTTCAGCTAGAATGGAAGGCCGATGTGGTTTTGTTTTTCACTTATCATCTCTCAGAGCAAAATTAGGCTGTGCCAAGGAAGAGTAATTTAGCAGTGTAACCGTCCTCAGTTGGAAATTATAAAGGCAAAAGGAGTTCTTCTTACAATCCTGTCAAATCTTCTATATAACTCCACTGTAGAGCTCATGCAGAACAATAATTGATGGTAGGAAAAATTCATTACTTGCTGAGTATGTTTTCTGAGAAATTCTGTGTGGTCAGAGGTGGTAAACAGTGCCTGGCTTCCTCTTCATTAATATTCTCCATCTTTTGGCAGTCATTTTTGATCGTGGATTATGAGGATCACTTAATTTATAAAATTCTAAATGAAAAATTATAGAGTTCAAATCTGAAATGCTGCAAGCATTGACAGAAGAATCAGCAGTAAAAATATATGAATGTCAAGTAGAAAAAGAAGAGGAGAAACGAGGAACATGAGATAAAGTTCAAGCAATTTTGCTTCAGGTTTACTCATAAAGTGTATGTCAACCCTAAAAGTAATTCTCTTCTCAAAAACTTGTATTCTGTCTCTTACATAGTTAGACCACAGATATTTTGTCATGGTTAGTCTCTCTGAGCAGCGTATCTTCTGTGTAGCTAATGTTTTGAATAGTATACTGTGATTGTTAGGATCTTTCTAAAAAGTATTATTTTCAGAAGTGGCTATTTTTCCTCCCTGGTGTTTATTTATAGACTCCTTGGACTGATAGCCTCCTTTGAAATTCATTGTGATTTAAATAGATTTGGTATTAAAATTACATGCATTTTGAATGTTCAGGGTTAAGATTCGAATACACAGAGCAAGTAAACCACAAGCAATAGTAACACATATTATGAAGCTATAAAGAAAATACAGACTTCAAATGCATTGACATTTGCATAGATACGGAAAGACGAGGGTTGGAACTAGATGATCTTTAAGGTCCCTTCCACCCCAAACCATTCTATGACTCCATCATGGGTCTGATTAATTCTAGTGAAATTACCCATTGTGCCAATTCCTGCTAATATAATAACTATTCTCTCTTGAGATAGGTTTTCTTATTGGCTGTTTTGCTAGTTTGATGAACTGGAAAAGTCATTGGGTAAGTTAGATTCAAACTAGATGGCTTTTATAAGTGTGCTTCTAAAAGCAAATCTTTGCTTTAGGTGAGAAAAAAGCCAAACCACTTCTTGGTCTATTTTCCTGATCTCTGGCTGTTTCAAGACAAACCAGGTACTTTGAATATTTTTTTTTTTTTTTTTTTTTTTTTTTTA